>Ga0315905_10001696_pt1 | contig 23542 bp, 23 predicted proteins | sample LakEriMetagenome_5_FD_203522 | JGI IMG/M metagenome (GOLD analysis project Ga0315905, IMG submission 203522) | Freshwater fungal communities from buoy surface, Lake Erie, Ohio, United States - Buoy 4 MA121 | ecosystem: Environmental > Aquatic > Freshwater > Lake | place: USA: Lake Erie, Ohio...
GGCCCGGTGCCGGGTCCACAAGATTCCTTTTTGGTGTTGCGCGGATTGAAGACGCTGCATTTGCGCATGCGTGCTCATTGCGAAAACGGAAAGGCTGTTGCAGAATTTCTGCGCGCACATCCGAAGGTTGGTAAGGTATACTGGCCGGGCTTTACAGATCATCCCAATCACGAAGTGGCTAAGCGTCAAATGCGCGATTTCGGCGGAATGATTTCGTTTACGCTGAAGAGCGATTCGTTTGACGACGCAAGTGAACTTGCACAGGCTTTACATGTTTTCTCGCTGGCGGAATCATTGGGCGGCGTAGAGTCGCTCGTAGGACATCCGGCTTCGATGACACACGCATCTATACCGCGTGAAGAGCGCATAAAGACCGGCTTGGTCGATTCGCTTCTTCGTCTGAGTGTTGGTGTTGAAGACATCGAAGACTTGATTGAAGATTTGCGTCAAGCGTTGGAAAAAGTGAAGTAGTAAGAATCGTATCTGCAATGAAGAATAAGAAAGTAGCCATCGTTGGCGCAGGATTGGTAGGCAGCTTGTGGGCTGTGTACATGGCCAAGCGCGGTTATCAGGTAAAGGTGTTTGATCGTAGACCGGACATTCGCAAACTGAAAATTGTGCAAGGCAAGAGCATCAACCTTGCATTGAGCGACCGCGGATGGAAGGGGCTTGAGGGCGCCGGCATTGCAGACATCATCCGCAAGGTGGCAATACCCATGCATGGACGAATGATGCATGCGGTCGATGGCAATTTGACCTATCAGCCGTATGGTAAAGAGGGGCAGGCTATATACAGTGTTTCGCGTGGGTTGCTCAACCAAACGCTCATGCAATGCGCTTCGGAGCATGAAAATGTAGAGCTTCTTTTTAAGCATCGTTGTAAGGATGTTGATTTGGAAAACAACAGTGTTGTTTTTCATGACGAAGAATCAGGCAGTGAAGTGCGTGAATCGTTCGATCAGATATTTGGTACCGATGGAGCATTCAGTGCGGTAAGAACGCGACTGACCCGTTTAGACCGATACGACTACTCGCAAACCTACCTCGATCACGGATACAAGGAACTCGAGATACCGGCCAATGCCGATGGCACGCACCGGTTGGATAGCAATTGTCTTCACATCTGGCCGCGCGGCGAGTTTATGATGATTGCGTTACCCAATGTGGATGGCTCTTTCACCTGCACTTTGTTCATACCCTTTGAAGGCGAGCATTCACTTGCAAACTTGAAAACGCCGGAGGCAGTGAGAGGCTTCTTTGATGAACATTTTGCCGACGCTGTGCCGATGATGCCCGAGTTGGTGGAAGATTTCTTCGCAAACCCCGATGCTAGCTTGGTAATGACGAAGTGCTATCCATGGCATTACAAAGACTCGGTGTGCCTCATGGGCGATGCGGCTCATGCTATCGTGCCCTTCTATGGCCAAGGCATGAACGCCGGATTTGAAGATTGTACGTATCTCAATGCGTTACTGAACGAACACAACGACGATTTCGAGAAAGTAATGCCTGAGTATACCCGTTTGCGCAAGCCGGCAGGTGATGCTATTCTGCAATTGGCGTTGAACAACTACATCGAAATGCGCGACAAAACGGCCGATAAAGATTTCCTTTTGCAGAAGCGTATTGAAGGCCGCTTTAGTGCGAATCATCCCCAGTTGTGGAAGTCGCTGTACGAGCAAGTTTCCTTTTCGCACACGCCGTATCAGGAAGCGTTACAAAATGGCTATCGACAGCAGAAGATTATGGATCAGATTATGAGTCTGGAAGACATTGAGAGTAAGTGGGATTCTGAAGAGGTTGAGCAGCGCATGCTGAGTCTGCTCGACATTCACAAGTAGCGGTTGTTAAAAAGCAGCTCACGCTATACTTCCTTGTGCAGGCGTTGCATTAGCTTGGCTCTATGCAATACCGGGTCGTTATTTTTTTCCTTTTGCTTTGTTCATTGAACCTTCACGGTCAGCGTGAACAGCGCGCTCTTTATGTGCCCGGAGGGCAATTCAAAAATTCCGGATGGTTCGTAGCTCCTGGCCTCGCTTTCACAATGCCCTTTCCACGCAATGAGCAATTGACCGGTTATACCGCTGCTAACGACACCCTTTTCAGCGGCGACTTTGCGCGCGATGGTCAGAATGGTTTATGCCTGCAGGTGGGGCGCCACCATTTTTGGAAGCGTCGAGGTCCTATCGATCATGTCGATTATGGCTTAGGATACAAGATGCTTCGGGGCACAGAGGAATTTGCAGGTATTATCCGCACCGAAACTTCTTTTGTGCCTTATGCAGCCTATGCCTCCTTTTCTGATAGTTATCTAAGTGCCTTTGGAAATTTGAGCAATGTTGCGATGCTGAGCAGTCGCTGGTGGATACAAAATTCAGTGGGGTTGAATGTAGATTTCCGTTTGTTCGGAAGCCGAGGTGGAGACGCTGTTCCGGGTCTTGTTTGGCAGTACCCTCCTACCTTTCCAATTCAAGCACATTATAGGATCGGTTTTGGTTGGAAGCCTGAACCCGGCATTTTCATTTTGCCTATGATTGAAGTGCCTTTGTTGAATGTGAATCGATGGGAAGGAATGACGGCAACACTGCCCTATTTTAATGGGCGTTTTAGACCTGTTATGATCACCTTGCGAATTCAATGGCTGAGTAAACAAGCCGATCGTCAATGTGAGAACCAGCCTGGTCGCAATGTGGACTTGTCCAAGGGAGGCAAGCATGAGACCAACGACTTGTTCGGACCTGATGCTCGCAAGATGAAGCGAAAGAAAAGAAAGTAGCGTTTCTTACAAAGGACGGTCCTGACAGAGTTCAACGAGTACTCCATTGCTCGATTTCGGATGCATGAAGGCAATGATTTTACCATCAGCTCCTTCTTTTGGAACCTCGTGAATCATCGTATAACCCTTGCCCTTCAAGCGCTCAATTTCTGCGTGAATATCTTCAACGTCAAAAGCGATGTGATGTATTCCCTCTTTGTTTTTTTCGAGATACTTGGCAATGGCACTTTCCGGTGATGTAGCTTGAAGCAATTCTATTTTGCTCTCGCCCACTTGAAAGAAAGAGGTAAGTACATGTTCGCTGTCTACTGATTCTTTCTTGTAGGGAGCGACACCCAGAATGTCTTCAAAGATTTGATTGGAAGTCTCGAGGTCTTTTACGGCAATGCCGATGTGTTCAATTTTGCGAAGCATGCTTTATTTCTTCTCAACGATGGCGCCTACTTTATTGTCGTAGTTCACGTAATACTTGCCTTTGACGTATTTTGATGCATCCACTGAAGAACCGCGACCGGACGTAATCAATGCCCCGAATTCGCTTACCACTTCATAGTCTGTGACACCTGAAAATTCGATGGAATTAGAAACTTTCAAAGACTTAATCTTGATTTCAGGAGTGGTGCTTTCAATTTTGTACTCATCGGAAGTGTGTTGGCCCTTATAGTCCATTTGATAGACACGGAAAGTGTTCAAACCACTGTGAAGGTTAACGGGATAGTTGTAGCGAGTAGATTCGACGATGCCTTTCCCTTTTATTTCTCCTACTTTATTCCATTTGTTCCAGCGAAATTGTTCGATGACAAATGTGAGTGGAGCACTTTCTTTTTCAGTTGTCCACTCCATACCGCCGGTTGCACTTACCGTCAGTGATGTAATTTCAAACGTGCTGTTGGGATAAATAACCTCCGGATTGAGAATCTTAACTTCGCAGTTTTCTTTGCAACGAAGCACGATTTCCAATGCCTCACCTGGTTTCAGTTTCCAGATTGCGAGATCGACCGCAAAAGAGGCAGAGTTCAGTTGATCGGCGGTTACTTGCCCATTCACAAGCACTTCAAACACACAGTAGCCGGAACTATCGGTGGTCATCGGGTTTTTTACATACAAGTCTTTCCCTTGATAGATGCCACTGATGATAATTACCTCCGCAAGCGCGGAGGAAGAGAGGAAAATGAATAAAGCCAGTGAAAAAAGAAATCGCATAGTCAGATGGTTTAACAAACGGAACGTGTCACGAATGTAAACAAATCAGATGGAACCCGTTTGAAATGAATGTTAGATTTTTAACGAAGCCAAGGATGACTTCATCTTCAGCACATCCTCGAGGGAGAATTCACCGTTTGCATCGGTTTGGAATCGGTAGTGAGTTCCATTTATTTCGGTGTGTTGAATCATGCCGAAATCATACACTTGGCCATCCGGCAGTGTTCTTTTGAATACCAAAGATTGATCTTCGTTGTCCATCACAATATGCTGAAAGACGCTGTCACTTGAAGTTAATAGAGGGGTGTTTATTTCAGCGACGGTTGCAAAAAGATTGAAAAAAGGGCCACATGTTATGATGAGTTTATTTTCGTTGTCCACATAATGGATGCGAGGTTCATGGTTAATCATGAGGTCTTTGGGTAATACGATGCGGAAGTGAAAGTCCCCTTCGTCGACCACAAAGAGTGAGTCGTTTTTCTGAAGTTCAAGTTCTGCTCGTTCTCTTCGGGCACCTGGAATGATACATCCTACAAGTGTTATAAGGGCCAGAAGTACGATGCTGTAATAGGGTGTTTTGAACATGGCTAAAGCGATTTGCCCATTTTACGCCATCAACACGATAAGGTTACGAATCGCGGAAACTAAATAGACTGCAGCCAGAACGAGGCCTGTGGCAAGGAAGTGATTCATGCTGGAAGAATATAACCGTAAAGAGAGTGAATAGGATGAGAGTTAGGCCTCCTGAATTACACGGTCATGAGAGCTTTTATAGAGCGCTAATTCGTGATGTAGAGTATCGGATCAGAGAAGGATGTTTGGTAAGTTTCCAGCGCAAAGGCAGTTGGTCCTTGCACGATTGTTCCATCGGTAATGAGCCATTGCGAATCGGAGCACGGATCACTCACAATAATGTTATCTTCATTCACGACCACAGCACAATTGTCCTGTGGTTCATATGGACTGTGCCGCTCGAGGGCTACAAATTCGTTGGCGCTTTTTCGATAGACAATGATTCCCCTTGAACCACCCGTGATGTAGATCCATCCGGAAGGCACGGTGATGTTGAAGAAATCGGGCTGGTATATATTCAGTGCAATGTTTACAGGTACATCAGGTACACGATTCGTATTTCTGTCACGACATCCGGATGTGATTATGAAGAGGGTAATGAGTGCTAATGCGCAGCGGGTCATGTTGCGAAGATAAAGCGCTTAGAGAATACTCTTGCGTGAAGTTCCCGGCATGTAGTCTTTCAAGTAAAAAGGTTCGAAATACGCTACGTCTTCGAATTTTTTTTGCTGAAATGCATGGATAGCAAGGTCATGCATCATTTCGACATGGGGTAAAACGGACAGTATACGAGTGCGTTCAGACAAAAAAGGAAGGCACTTCTCGGCACCATCACCAACCAAAACGATATCCTCATTCCGCTGTTCAATGAAGCTATTTTCATCTATGATAACAGCTTCATCGTCCGACAGCCGTTTGGCATGAGTATCAAAATGCGCCGAATACACTTCCATACGGCGGGCGTCAATCATGGCGATAATGCGTGTTGCCTGCGGCGCCGTGCGTGCCGCATAATGTGCCAAAATTTCGGTAGTGTCTAGGGCAATGAGCGGAATATTCAGAGAGAAGCACAACCCTTTCGCAGCGCTAACACCAATGCGCAGACCGGTGTAGGATCCTGGTCCTTTACTAACGACGATACAGTCGAGTGAATTCAGGGAAATGGAAAGTTCAGAAAAGATTGCATGCATCATGACATGCAGTTGTTCGGCGTGCACAAAGTGCTCAGCGCTGGCAGATTTAGATAGCAGAACGGTGTGCTCATTGGCCAAAGCCACGGAACAGTTTTTACCGGAGGTTTCAAGCAACAGCAAATAGGACATGCGTTTTCTATTTGCCCGTTTCTTGACTGTCAGAAGCTGTGCGCACTTGAATTTTGTCGCCCGGCTTAAGTGACTGTGCTACCACTTCATATGGGCCTGTTATTACTTCTTCGTTTTCAGAAATACCTTCCGTTATCTGGATGAATTTATCATCTTGAATGCCGGTTTTTACAACGCGTATTTCAGCTATTTCGGTGTTTGGGTTGCGAATGAAAACGACAGTGAATGGTTCTTCGGGAGCGGTCTCTGTCGAAGACTCTTTGCTGAGTTTGTCGAGAATGGAAGCTGAGGTGGTGTCATCGCGCGCTGCAACGGCCTTGATGGGAATAGATAGGGCGCGATCCGATTTTTCGGTAATGATGTCAACTGTTGCACTCATGCCAGGTTTAAAAGGTGAATAGTTCTCTCCTTTGTCTTTCATAAGGTGAGCATACGATTCCGGCAGCACGCGAATTTTAACCGAAAAGTTTGTAACCTGATTGAGATTCATTTGGTCACCTATGGCATTTAGAGCAGTGTTTCCGATTTCCGTGACGATACCCTTGAATGTTTCGTTTTTATAGGAGTCGACTTCAACCAAAGCAGTATCGTTCAAATTGACATGCACGATATCACTTTCATTCACCTCCACATTTACCTCCATGAATGCCAGGGCTGAGATGTTCATAATTACATCTCCACTCATCATGTTGTTGCCTAGCACTGTTTCGCCCAGCTCTTTGTTGAGGGCTGTTACAGTTCCGGTCATGGGTGCAAGGATGGTTGTTCTCTTCAAGTTGTCGGTTGCTTCGTTAACGCCGGCAAGCGCACTTTCAATGGCAAAATGTGCGCTATTGATGCTTTCACGCGCAGCTTCCACCTCTGCTTTCGATGTTTCGAATTGGCTCGTAATGTTTTCCAGTTCTGATTTAGAAATGGCACCGTCATCGAACAGTTTTTTCTGGCGTTGGAAGTTGAGATTGGTCACATTGAACTGTGCTTCAGCCTGTGCCAGGCGTGACTTAGCGCTGCTAAGGTTGCTTTTGGAACTATTCAGTGCGGCTTCTGCTCTATTATAGGCTGATGTGTATAGGTCGGGATTGATTTTCACCAGCAGTTGCCCTTTCTGCACCAGATCTCCTTCTTTAACGGGAAGCTCAACGATTTGTCCGGAAACTTCCGACTGAATTTTCACTTCCGATTCCGGCTGAATTTTCCCGCTCGCCGCAACCGTTTCCACAATGCTTCGATAGGCACTTTTTTCGACCGTTACCTCTGTGTGGTTTTTATTTCCGGCCGCGACGCGATAGGCTACCCCGGCAACGGCGAGAATACCCGCGCCAATTAAAATGCGTTTCAGTGTTTTATTCATGGTTTCAACGTGATAGCCTTGCCCTGGTAAAAGTCGAGCACTTTGAGTTTGAAAATGTAATCGTATTTGGTGCGAGCCAAATTCGCCTGTGCTATTTCCATACGCATCCGTGAGTCGGCATACTCTGTTATGTTGCTCATGCCTTGCTCGTAGCGAAGCTCAGCCCATTGAAAAGATTTTTCATTGGCGGCAACGCTGGTTTTGAATGCGTAATAATTGGCAAGTGCAGCTTGGGCATCATTGTATGCTTGATAGACGCTTTGTGTGATGGCTTGTTTGGTTTGGTCCAATTGCAATTCAGCCTGACGGAAGTTGATTTCAGCCCGTTTCACTCCGGTGTAGGTAGAGAATCCATTGAAGAGTGGTATATTCAAGGAGAAGAATAGCGAGCGGTTTACGTTTTCTTGGAATTGATCGCTAAATGCTTTGGTCTGATAGTCATCCGTTGAGTAAGATAGCTGAGGGAAAGATGTCACTAAATCTCCGGTTCCCATAACGGTTCCAATGGGGAATGCCAGTGTGTCCGGATTTCCGGTAATTACTTTAGCGGCACCTGAATAACCTGTACCGTATGAGAAGCTTGCGTTTAGGCTTGGGTAATATCCGGACGCTGCGATTTTTTTTCCCAGTGCAGCGCTTGCTACGCTGGTAGAAGCGCTTTTAACCTCCGGGAAATTATTCAATGCAGCTTGAACGGCAATGTCGGGGTTGGAAAGCAACGTGTATTGTTCAACCTCATCTAATTTCGGTATCACGATGTTAAACTGATCTAGCTTGTTTGCATCGAGTTGAAGAAGCTGCACGAGCGAGAGTTTGGATAGCCGGTAGTTGTTTTCAGTTGCAACGAACGATGCATTATCCGAGGCCAATTGCGCTTGCATATCATTGAGGTTGCTAACAGCAAGTTGACCCGCAGCAACAAGTTTTTCCATGCGCTTTACCTGCCTTTCAGTGCCGTCGAGTGTGCGACGGGCAATGTCCATGAACTCTTTGTTAATGATGACAGCGAGATAAGCCGAAGCAACATTGAGAGCGATGTCGTTACGCATTTTCTCATAATTCCATTTAGCCGTTTCTACATTCAGTCCGGCTTGCTTCAGCGTGTTTACTTGGCGCAGACCACTGAAAAGATTCACGCTCGTAGCTATGCCGAAGTTGTTGCTTTGAATACGGGAACTGGCGAATTGGTTGGTGAAAGGGTCGATGCGTTGTCCCCAATTGTAGCCATGACCTCCTTGCGCGTTGAGTGTTGGAAGCATGGAGCCAACGGCGCTGGTTTCATTGAGCTTTGTGAGTGCCACGTTCTCCTCGCTTAATTGAACTGAAAGGTTGTTCTGAAATGCATAGGCTATGCATGAGTCGAGCGTCCAAATCTGGGCATGTGTTCGAAAGTTGAACAGCACAAGAGCAGCAACTAGCAGGCAAACCCGAAGTGAAATGTTGGAAAAGGTCATTACAGGCACAAACTTAGGACTTACGCTTCGTTTTCTTGTCTAAAAAACGTTATGGAAAATACGTTAGTAGAATGATGAAAATCAATTCTGCGATTAAGGAATGCTAGAGATCGGTTACTTCGATCTCTACGCGACGGTTGGCACTCACCTGCCATTCGGTTTGGGGGTCAGGGTAGAGCATTTGCTTATTGCCCATGCCGCGGGTCGTAAGACGGTCGGCGGCAATACCATGCTGGACCAAGTAATCCACTACGGCCTCAGCCCGTTTTTCGGATGCACGACGATAATATGCATCCGAATTCTTTTTCTCTTCATTGACCGGGCAATTAGCATGTCCAATGATGCAGATTTTAACCGCAGGGTTGACAGTCATAAACTGAACAAGCTCTTCCAGGGCAGGCACCGATTTGTGATAAAGCTGGGTTTCGTCACCAAGAAAAGTAATGTCTTCAATACTCGTTTTCAAACCAACGGAAATAGGCTTCAATTCTACACGTTCGTAGTGGGTTGTTGACTCAGCCGGCCAGAATTTGTGGGCGTAATACATGTACCCTTCTTTTACCACCGACACAGTATAAATACGGTAGTTTTTGAGGAGCATTGTAGAGTCAGTGAAATTCTTGAATACGACTGTTTTTCTGGGGTTCAGACCCTTGATCATCACATCGGCCTCGATAAACATTTTGGAGCGAAAATCAGTGACAGTTATTTGCATTTTCTGATCTTCGGCTTCGGGCACTTCCGTTGAATCGATCTTGACTTCTTCGAAAAATTGCGCGAACGAAGCATGGTTTGCCAGCAAGAAGCATGAGAAAGCGAAGATGGAGAAAATAAAAGACCTCATTGCGGTGAATGCGTTCGAAATAGTGTGGGGCTAAAATAACAAAATCTTACGCTGAATTTACCCGCGAATGTAAAAAGCAACAATTCGATAAGATTATTTAGGGCTTTTGCTCATTATGAGCGGAAGACAGCCTTAATTTTCTTTCTGAAAAACACCAATGCAACGGTTGCCAGCAACACATAGGGTACGAGCATGAGGTATACGATTCCTGCATTTAATCCTTCGCCAATTCCTTTGTCAACGTTTTCGGTAGCGCTTTCAGCGGTAGCCTTGCACATAGCACACTGCGCAAAGGCTGCTACGCTGAATAGAATCAGCGCTGATGATAAAAGGAGTTTTCTCAAAGAATTCTTCATACTTCAAAGATATACTTCATTACACTAAACACACGCTTCACCCTTCGACTCTCATGTATAGTATGGGCTAATCATCCAGTAAACGATCACACCGCTGACAGCCACATAAAACCAGATGGGCCATGTAATGCGGGCTATTTTTTTATGGGACTGAAAGTCGGCAGTAAGTCCGCGGTAGGTTGTAAAAAGGATAAACGGCAAAATAACAGCGGCAAGGATGATGTGAGTGATGAGCACAATGAAGTAAAACGCACGCATGGGCGCATCTTTCGGGTAGGTGGTGTCGCCCGTGAGCACGTGGTGTGCGATGTAGCTGACTAGGAATAGCGATGACAGAATCATGGCCAACAGCATGAGGCGCTTATGCAAGCTATAGTTTTTTTGTTTCACCGCTACGAGTGCAGTCGCAAGAAGAATGGCAACCGAGCCGTTGATGAAAGCATTAATGGAGGCAAAGAGGTGTGGATCAAAGCCAAGATTGGCTTCTACATGGATGTATTTCAAGGAAACAACCACTAAGAAAACTACCAATGAAAGAATCCAGATGATTCGTTTCGCTGCCTTGTCGTTTTTGGGAATGGAAGCTTCTATCATGGGTTTGATTCTTTGGATACGTTGATTGCATCATTAAACAATTGGTCCATGCTTAAGGTTGAGGTGCCATCATAATATCCTCGCATCCGCATAGTTTTGTCCAACAATGTCACTTTATCGGTATGGAAAACGCCTCCTTGCGCTGTGTCTGAAGGAAATGCGGTGAGTAGAAATCCATCTTGTGCAAGGTCATAAATATCGGTTGCCTTTCCTGTGAGGAAGTTCCAGCGAGACAAGTCGGCTCCGATTTTTTCAGCATAGGCCTTCAGTTTCGCAGGCGTATCTGATTCCGGTTTTACAGAAAAGGAAAGAAAGCGGATGGGTAACTCAGGGTTTTCCTTAAGGAATTTATCCTGCAGTCGGGCCATTTGTGCGCTCATGATGGGGCAAATGGTGGGGCATTCCGTGAAGAAAAAGTCGACTATCGTTATGTACCCTTCGTAATTTTCTCGGGTTATAAAAACACTATCCTGGTTCACGAAGCTGAACTTCGGTATAGGGTAGTACAGAGTGTCGGGTTGCTGTGTGCCGTCGGGCAGGGTGTTCAATTCAATGTCGAACTCACCGAAATAGGGAAGAGGTTTGCCGGCTGTAGGTTGCTTTGTTGGCTCGTTTTTGCAGGCAGCAAGCAGTATGACGAAAACAGCAAGTAACGTTACATTACGGGTTTTCAGTTGCAGCTTCTTTGGCTTTTCGTTCATTATATCGGCGGATGTCAATCTCTTTTTTGAGGAGTGCTATATCTTGAACCATACCCGGAATGGAGTCGCCGGCACCGCCCAAGAAATGGTATTCGGTGTTACCGTATTCACCGCGTATATGTCCGTCTGCATCAATGAGTTTGAAGATAGCTTCATTGGATAAATCTTGAATAAGCAAACCATTGCGGATGTAGGCCTGCATCGCATCCTGGTTTCCGGTAAGCAATTTCCACTTGTTTCCAAAGGCATTGTATTTCGTGTTCTGCTCGATGTATGCTTTGGCTAAATGAAGCGAGTCGCTATCACATCGTGTGGAAAAAACAACGATGGCAATATCCGGTTCGTTGCGGTACTTGAAATTGATATTGAGCAGTCGCTCGGTGATTTGCGCAATGTGCTCGTCGGAGGTTGAATAACAGGCTGCCACCCAAACCTTACCAAGCAGGGAATCGCGCGTCAGGATTTCCCCGTTTTCATCGGCAAAGGCGAAATCGGGTATGCGATAGTGCGAATCTTCGGCCAGTACATTTTCCGGACCCAGATAAGGTAGTGTCTTGAATTTATGCTTGCTCAGCAAGCCGAAAAAGACCAACCAGAGGAGCGGAAACAAAAAAAGCATACTGGCAAGGCCAATATACTTTTTCCATTTCGAACGAGTCGACATATGTTTAACGGAAGGTATTGTTCAAATGCTGAACTGAAAGTCCTTCGTATAGGCCGATAAAGATGAGATACAAGATGAAGAGCGCGTAGGGCAATAACACCACGTACTTGAGATTCTTGCGCTCGTCGCCGAGGTGCATAAAGATGAGAACGATATAGGCTGCTTTCACAAGGGTGAGAACTATGAAGAGCAGCTTAATGGTTTCCCAGGTAAAAGTGCCATTGCGTTTGAAGTATACGCCCATGAAGATTTCGAATACGGTAAGAAGGGTTAGGATACCCGTTACCATGTATAGCTTTTTGCGAATCTTCTTGCCTTCTTCTTCGCCGTGTTTAGCGTTGAGTGAGTAGCTATCGTTTACAATCAAATCGTCTCTTTCCATGATCGTGTCTAATTATCTTTCTGAATAATGAATTCTGTAGTTTATACAAGGTAGAAGAAGGTGAATACGAATACCCACACCAAATCTACGAAGTGCCAGAACAATCCCACTTTTTCAACCATCTCATAGTGGCCACGGCGTTCGAAAACACCACGCACCGCCATCAAGAAAATGATGAGGTTGATAATAACTCCTTGAATTACGTGGAAACCGTGGAATCCGGTAATGAAGAAGAAGAAGTTCGCGTATTGCTGCTGAACGGCATATTCGTTTTTCGAAAGGTTAGCTCCGAACACAAGTGTATTCGAGGCCATGTTCTTCATGATTTTTTCAGCCTCTTCACCTGTTACAGTCAACTTGCGAAGGTCTTTACCGTCTTTGTGTTCCAATGTGTATTTGTTCAGAACGATTTCGAGCGGAAACTCTTGCGGTGCGGCAGCATGAGCATCGGCGTGTGCATCGTGACCGTGTGCATCGTGGTCGCCATGAGCTGCAGGCGTTACAATGAGTTTACCGTTTGAAATTTCGATATGATCGCCGTGGTCTAATGCGTGCTCGTATGCGTGTCCGAGATCAGATGTCATGTGAACCCATGAACCACCGGTCAATTCCATTGCAACGGGCTGGTTGTGGTCGTTGGTTGCTGCAACTGTCATTGGAGCGCTTAACTGAAAGCCACCGCCTGAGCCGTGAATAAAGTGAGACCATTCCCAAACTTGAGATCCGATGAAGAACAAGCCACCGATAACCGTGTAACCCATCCACTTGATAACACCTTTCTTGTCCATACGATGCCCTGCTTCTACAGCGAGCACCATTGTAACAGAAGAGATAATCAGAATGAAGGTCATGAGTGCCACGTAAATGAGTGGGTAGCTACCATGAAGGCCGGGTAGCGACTCAAATACTTGTTCACCGACAGGCCATAAATCGGCCGAACCGTGGCGAATAACGCCGTATGCAGTGAGCAATCCTCCAAACGTCAATGCGTCTGATACAAGGAAGTACCACATCATCATTTTACCGTAGCTAATACCAAATGGCGATTGTCCGCCACTCCAAAGTTGGTCCTTGCTGACTGCTTGAGCCTGTCCTGCCATACGATCTGAAAATTTGCCGCAAGTTTACTACTCAAATTGCCTCCTCGAGGCAGGCTTGTCAAAAAAATTGACAGCCCATGTTGAGAAAGTCGTGGCAACTGCCTGAAAGCAGCGTGAATACTAAGAAGAAAGCGTAGTTTAAATTCTGTCTAAATAAGACTAAAACAAGAAGAAAAGAAAGTAGAACAAGTAAAGCCACAATCCGCCCAGGAAATGCCAGTACATGCCGCTGATGTAAATGCTCAAGGTATTTTCTTGGTTTATTCTTCGTTTGGCGATGCGAACCGTATTCACGATGAGGTAAATAAGGCCGAAAGCTAGGTGAATGATGTGCACGTAAATAACCACGCTAAGCATAGCGCCAAAAGCATTGAAGGTAGTCATCACGGTGTTTGTAACAGGTCGCGAAGGGTCGCTGGGTTTGTAGTAATCACTGCCTTCCTTTACCAGTTGCTCGTTATTCATCTCAAACCAATAGTCTGAACCATACTCTCCGGTGAGTTTTCCGAGTGTGTTCCAGCGATAGGCAGAAAGGCCCTGTTCGTTTTGTGTAATGGTGAAGCCCAGTCCTCGTGAAGCCATGTGCTTCCAGCCGGCGTGTTGTGAAATTGTGAAAGCGATACCCAGTGCGAGTGTGATGGTGTGAAGCGTCATGCCCAAAGACTGATTGCCTTTTTTCAACGCGCGGAGGGCGAGAATGAGCGTTAAGGAAGATGCTATAATGAACGCGTTGCTTAACCAGAAATAGACTGGTGGCATCATGTGCAACCAGATCAATTTTCCATAAAGTACAATGAGTGCACTCGTAATTCCTGCAAATAGCATGACGATGGCGAAGATGATAAACCACATCATCATTTTGCGCGTGCGCACTTTGACAGCTGGATCCAGGCCTTCGAAAACGTCGATTTTTTTAGAAGCGGGAGTTGGAGCGTTTTGACTCATAAAAGAGAGTGTTTGGGTTTATAACAACACAATGGCTTCAAAGTTTGGGCGAAGCTTAGCCCGGTAATTTGTCGAGCACGTATGCGAGCTGCACAATCGGCAGGTAAAAAAACGAGGCAAACATTACCTTTCTGGCATCTGCAGTATCACACGACTTTACGAGTAGGAATGAATAATAGGACATAACTGCGCCTGCCAACGCTGTTATTATTGCAGCTATATTGCCTGTCATGGGCGATTCCAGCGGCAGAGCCCATGGTAATAAACTAACCGGGATTAGGAAAAGAGAGTAGAGCAAAATCTGGTAAGCGGTGGCTTTGCTTCTGCCTTCATTGAATGGTAGCAATTTGTAACCACCACGCATGTAGTCGTCGTGCGCTACCCAGGCAATGGCCCAGAAGTGTGGAAACTGCCACATGAACTGCATGGCGAACAGCAATCCGGCTTCAAGCCCGAATTCTTGTGTAGCGGCCACATATCCGAGCATGGGTGGAATAGCTCCCGGAAACGCACCGATAAATACGGCCAGACTGCTCACCCGTTTCATAGGAGTATAGAAAGCTACATACAGAATAAAAGCAGAGGCGCCTAATATTCCGCAGGCAGTTCCGCAGTAATACCATAATATCAAGATGCCTAGTATGCCTGCGGTCATAGACAGAACTACTGCTGTTCGCAACGACATGCGTCCCGTGGGGATGGGTCTGTTTTGAGTGCGTAACATGAGCTTATCCCATTCGCGTTCGAGCGCCTGGTTGAGGCCATTGCTGCCGCCTGTTAACAGCAAGCCACCGAGGCATAGTGCAGAAAGCGTAGTGACGTTCGTTTCGTCGGCCCCCATGTAATAACTCAAGACGGCTGAGATGATGACAAGCAAGGTGAGGCGTAACTTGAACAGCATCGCCACATCACGAACAAACGATGATTTGACCTGGGTTGATGTAGCTGGTGATTCTGCTTGCACAGGAGTGAAATTGCGGCGCGAAGATAGTGTGTCGGTTCCACCACAAAATCATTCGTTCGCGTAAGTTCTGAAGTGTTGTTACTTTTAGCGGCGCGATGCGAGTTCTAATTCCACACCTATTGCTCATTTTGGCTGCCATGGTCATATGCCGCAGGGATGTTACTGCGCAGGAGCCTGCCATTGGTTTTGGAAATTACCGAACCGGCTCATCAGTTACAACGACTTTTCCCTTGCAACCCAACACAATTTTGAGCGATTCGCTCGAAATAAAGGAGCGTTTTCAGTTTCAGACAATTGCTAATTTATCTGCTGGTTATGGTGCACGTCCAATTTCAGTTTCTTGGTTTGGCAGTCAATTGCAATGGAACCCAGGTAAAAGATGGTCGCTACAAGCCGGATATGCATTGGCCGGCGGGTTTTTACCCAATTATTTAGAGCGACGCGCGGAGAACGAAGGGTATTTGTCGGGCCTGGGGTATGCTGTCGCAGATACCATGAACCATCTTTACCACACGCATTACACATACGGTCATGTGAACTATAATGCTGGCAAACATGTGTCTCTTGAGCTGGGTAAGGCGAAACACTTCTGGGGCGATGGTTATCGATCCATGATCCTTAGTGATCATGCTTCGCCTGCACCTTATTTCAAGCTGACGACGACATTGGGCAAGTTCAGATATATGAATTTGTGGATGCACTTGCGCGATATTTCCTCGGGGCAAACTTTATCGAACGCACGAGTAAAATACAGTGCTCTGCATGCGCTGTCTTATCAAATCACACCAAAATTGAATGCTACGCTTTATGAATGGGTGGTGTGGCAAAATCGTGATACGCTTAGCGAGCGTGGTTTGGATTTGTATTACTTGAATCCGCTTATTTTCTACAGGCCTGTTGAATACAGCTTGGGCTCTCCCGACAATGTAATGTTGGCCGCTTCTCTTCGATGGAGTGTGAGCCGTTCATTGCAGCTTTATGGTCAATTTGTGCTCGATGAGTTCAACATGAAACTGTACAAGCGCAGCAATAACTGGTGGGGAAATAAGATTGCGGGACAGTTGGGTTTGCGATGGAATATGCCGGGAAAAGGTCTCGAAGTTTTAGCAGAAATGAACGTAGCTCGTCCGTTCATTTATTCGCATGGCAGCTCTATTCAAGCATGGACGCACATCAACCAATCGATGGCTCATCCGCTGGGTTCCAATTTCGTAGAGGCGTGCCTGAGAGTGCGTTATGTAAAGAAGTTGTGGAATGTAACGGAACAATTGAATGCGGCGGGCTTCGGGCGCGACTATGACGCTGATGGCGACGGCGTCATTGATAATTTTGGTGGAAACATTACCCGCTCCTATGCCAACCCATACGGCGGAAGTTTCGGGCATGAAATGTTGCAGGGTGAATTGCACCGGACTGTTTTTCATGGCTTCACGCTGAGCAGAGCATTGTCTGAAACATCGCGCTGGGAAGTGTATGCTCGCCACAACTTGCGCGCAGAAAAAGTGGGTCCACAAATGACTACCGAAAACTGGATCATGGTCGGTATTCAAACCCGAGGCATGCTGCAGCCGGTGCAGGATTATTAAGGTCGGGTTCATTCGTGTATTCATGGTATACGGATGAATCTACAATGCCGCAATCTTATCCACGCTTCATTATGAAAATGTTGCGAAAACGGACGATTATCCTAATGGCAGATGAGGTATTTTGCAATCGATGATACCTGCCGACATTGATTTAGAAGAAGAGAAGAGAGAAATCCTGCGCCGCTACCGCGCACTGCTTCGTGTTTGTCACCGTTCCAAGTCGAGAGCCGATCGTATGCGCATTCGCAAAGCATTTGAGCTTAGTGCCGAGGCGCACAAAGACATGCGTCGCAAGAGCGGTGAACCATACATCTATCATCCGATTGCCGTTGCGAAAATTGCAGCAGAGGAAATCGGACTCGATACAACGAGCATAGTATGCGCACTGCTGCACGATACCGTTGAAGACACTGAGATTACACTCGATGACATTCAGAATCTTTTCGGAAAACGTGAGCGGACAATCATCGATGGCCTAACCAAAATATCGGGCGTTAGTAATTACGAAAACGCAAGCGACCAGGCGGAGAATTTTCGCAAGATGTTGCTAACGCTAAGCGACGATGTGCGTGTTATTTTGGTAAAGCTCGCCGACCGTCTGCACAACATGCGAACGCTCGATCATATGAAGCGTGAGAAGCAGTTGAAGATAGCCAGCGAAACGTTATTCATGTATGCGCCACTCGCGCACAGACTTGGGCTATACAATATAAAAACTGAGCTGGAAGACCTTGCGCTGAAGTACAAGGATTCAGAAACGTACGAAGAGATCGTCAGCAAGCTTCAGAAGACACAAGCGGTGCGAACGCGATTTATCAATGCGTTCACGTTGCCCATTCGCCGGGCCTTGGATAAAGCAGGTTTAACATATGAAATAAAGAGCCGCACCAAGAGTATCTATTCCATCTGGAATAAGATTGTGAAGAAGGGGGTTCCGTTTGAGGAAATATATGATGTCTTCGCCATTCGCATCATTCTCGATACACAGACAGAGACGGAGAAAAGCGACTGCTGGCGTGTTTATTCAATCGTAACGGATTTCTATCAACCCAGCCCGGAGCGCTTGCGTGACTGGATTAGCATTCCCAAAAGCAGTGGGTACGAATCGTTACATACTACAGTGATGTCGCCCACAGGAAAGTGGGTGGAGGTGCAAATCCGTTCCGTGCGCATGGATGAAATTGCAGAGAAGGGATTTGCAGCTCATTGGAAGTACAAGGACGCAGCGGAGAGCCCCGAGAGCAAGCTCGATCGCTGGCTGAGTCAGGTGCGAGACGTGCTGGAGAATCCGGAAGACAATGCCATCGACTTCATTGATAATTTCAAGTTGTCATTATTCTCGGAAGAGATATACGTGTTTACTCCGAATGGTGATTTGAAGACACTGCCTGTGGGTGCTACGGCACTCGACTTCGCTTTTCATATTCACTCGCAAATTGGCTCGCAGTGCATTGGAGCGAAGGTGAACTACAAGCTTGTGCCCTTGAGTCATAAACTCCGAAGTGGAGATCAGGTAGAAATTTTAACATCGAAGAAGCAGCATCCGAAGGAAGACTGGCTCAACATCGTTGTTACGGCCAGTGCCCGCCACAAAATACGCGACGCTCTGCGCGAGGAGAAGAAGCTGATAGCCGAGGAAGGAAAGGAGATGCTCAAGCGCAAGTTCAATTCGCTCAAAATTGATTTTCTCAGCAAGAACATCGATGAGTTTGTCAAACACTTCGAGACCATCAACGCAACGAACCTGTATGTGCGTATCGCTAAAGGTTCCATAGACCTCACTCGTTTGAAGGGACATGTCGTCGAGGGTGCGCGCATTCGATTTGACAAGGAAGAGTTGCCTGATAAGAAGCCGGTTACCTCAGAGCCGGGAACAGAGAAAAAGGTAATTACCACGCAAGGAAAAGGAGAGGCCTTGCTCATTGGCGATGAGCAACAGAAGGTAGATTATAATCTGGCTTCTTGCTGCAATCCCATTCCGGGCGACGAAGTGTTTGGCTTCATCACCGTGAGTGAAGGAATTAAAATTCACCGCACCAATTGCCCGAATGCACAAGAGCTACTCAGCAAGTATGCTTATCGTGTCATGAAGGCTCGCTGGCGCAATGCAGAAACGGTTCAGTTTGAAGTGGGTTTGAAGTTTTCCGGTATCGATGATGTGGGTATCGTTCAAAACATTACCAACATCATTTCGACCGACATGAACGTGAACATGCGTGCGATTTCATTCGAGGCCAATCATGGAATTTTTCAGGGAAAGGTGATAGTCCTTGTGCACGATACCAAGCACCTCAGTGCGCTTACAGAGAAGCTAAAGGCTATTGATGGTGTGTTGACGGTGGATAGGATCGAGAGTGAGTTCGAGTAGAGTGCCATGAGGACCGCCGAGGTCATCTGACAGTCGGGTGGGGCCTTGGACGCACAGCAGTGCGTCCTTACGCAGGGTGCCGCCTTGGTCCTCTGATAGTCGGGTGGGTCCTTGCACTAACTGCGGTGCGTCCTTACTTTTGCCGCCTCATGACACAGCGTATACAAGACAGCGTAAAGGATATTTTCACTCGGTACCTCGAAGTTCACAAGCACCGAAAAACGCCGGAGCGCTATGCCATTCTTGCGGAGATTTATGAGGTGACAGGGCATTTTGATGTTGAGACGCTTTACTCACGCATGAAGAATAAGAAGTATCGTGTTTCGCGGGCAACCCTTTACAATACAATCGAGCTGCTTATTGATTGCAGCCTGGTGCGTAAGCATCAATTTGGTCAGAATACAGCCCACTATGAGCGTGCCTTTCAAAACCAGCAGCACGATCATATTATCCTAACGGATAGCAATGAAGTATTGGAGTTTTGTGATCCCCGTATTCAGAGCATAAAATCAACGTTGGAAGAGATTTTCGGCATTGAAATCCATCATCACTCACTGAATTTCTACGGACGCCGAAAGGGTTAGGCATTTTCGCGCTACTTTCGCGTGTCTTTTTTTTTAAGCCGTGAACAACAAAGTAGATATTCTCCTCGGGCTCCAGTGGGGCGACGAGGGTAAAGGGAAATTAGTCGACGTTCTTACACCTCGATACGACATCATCGCACGCTTTCAAGGTGGGCCAAACGCAGGGCATACGCTCGAGTTTGAAGGCACTAAGCACGTGTTGCATACTATACCATCGGGAATATTTCACAGCCATGTGACGAACTTGGTCGGTAATGGAGTGGTAATCGACCCTGTGGTTTTTGCCAAGGAAATCGATGCGCTTGTAGCTAAGCAGGTTCCTGTGAGAGAGCGCTTGCTTATTTCACGCAAAGCACACGTCATTGTTCCTACACACCGTTTGCTCGATAGGGCTAGCGAAGCTTCCAAGGGAGAAAGTAAAATCGGCTCAACGCTCAAGGGTATAGGTCCAAGTTACATGGATAAAACCGGACGCAATGGTCTGCGTGTTGGTGATTTGTTGAGCAACGATTTCAACACACGCTATGAGGCGTTGAAACAAAAGCACCTGCATTTGCTTAAAGGCTTTGAGGGCCATTACACTGCTGATGCAGCAGAGCTTCAAACGATGGAAGAGGAGTTCATGCGCGGAGTTCAGGTTATTCGCGAGCTTACGATTATAGACAGCGAGCATTATATCAACAAGGCACTCAAAGAAGGAAAGCGTATTCTGGCTGAAGGTGCGCAAGGTTCGATGCTCGATATCGATTTCGGAACGTATCCCTTCGTCACATCATCAAATACAGTGGCGGCCGGAGCCTGCACAGGGCTTGGCATTGCGCCCAACCGAATAGGAGAGGTGATTGGTATTTTCAAGGCCTACACCACCCGTGTAGGTGGTGGTCCGTTTCCAACTGAATTGAATGATGAAACCGGTGAGGCCATGCGTAAAGTTGGCAACGAATATGGCTCTACCACCGGCAGAGCCCGTCGTTGTGGCTGGGTCGATTTACCGGCAATGCGCTATGCCTGCATGATCAATGGCGTTACTCAGCTCATCATGATGAAGGCCGACGTGTTGAGTCAGTTCGATACGATTCGCGTTTGCACTCATTATAAAACTGCAGCCGGTAACACGGAAGATTTGCCATTCGATATTTCTCCTTCGCTCATCGAGCCGGTGTATGAAGACCTCAAGGGTTGGGGAGCTGATTTAACGGCTATGCGCGAGGAGTCAAGTCTGCCGTCAGAACTATCAGATTACATCACTTACCTCGAAGAACAGCTGGAAACCCCAATCACTGTTGTAAGTGTGGGTCCGGACCGCACTCAAACCATTGAGCGAAAGCCGGCAATAGTGTGAGTTGATTTTCGTTGAAGTCGGGTTAAAAAACGTTTTTCTCATGCAACACTGGTGTTACACATTTCTGGTTGTTCTCTTGTTGCAGACGTCGATGCTGTGCGCACAAGGAAGTGGCCGACGTGTTAAGCTGGTGCATACCGATGAGTTGCGATACGATAAGGCATTGGTCGATGCTCAGCGCTTGCTAGGGAATGTACATCTCGAGTTGGAAGGCACATCCTTTTTCTGCGATAGCGCTTATCTTTTTGCGAACGACGATTTTGATGCGTTCAGCAATATTCGAATTCTGGAGGCATCTGGCAGCACGGTGAACTCTGATTTTCTACACTTTGATAAAGCGCTCAATACTGCTGTGCTCACAGGCAATGTTGTACTGCGTGACCGCGACATGACTTTAACCTGCAACGGCTTAACTTACCTGGTGAAGGAGGAAGTAGCACGCTATGTTACCGGCGGTCGAATAGTCTCATCAACCAATAAGAATACACTCACAAGCCGCAACGGTACCTACAATGGTAAAACAGAGGTGTTCAACTTTAAGCGCGATGTAGTGCTGAAAAACCCTTCTTACACCGTTCGCACAGATACGATGCAATATCGCAGTGTGAATGAGATCACGACATTTCTTGGGCCTACATCGATTGATGGTGATAGCGTTTCGATTTACTGCGAAAATGGATATTACGATTCACGCAAGGACGAATCCCGTTTCGGAAAGAATGCTTGGGTGCGCGATCGAACCACGATTTTGAATGGTGATAGTCTTTACTACAATGGTAAATTGGGATTTGGTGAAGTGTTTCGCAATGTGCAAATCAGAGACACAACACAGACCTTCGAGATTTGGGGCGACTACGGTAGGCACCTCGAAAGTAATGAGCTTAGCTTCGTAACCGGGCATGCGATGTTGCTGGAAGTGATGGATGGTGACACGCTGTTTATGCATGCCGATACGTTGAAGGCATTGCCCGACACGCTTCACAATCAGATTGTTTATGCCTATCATGGCGTACGCATATTCAAGAATGACTTACAAGGCGTTTGTGATTCTGTTGTCTACTTGCAGAGCAATAGTTTGCTTTGGATGTATCGAAGCCCAATAGTGTGGAGCGCACAGAATCAAGTGACAGGCGACACGCTGAAATTGGGCTTGAGCAATCAAGCGCTTGACAAAGCGTGGGTGATGGGCAATGCGTTTATTGTGTCTGATGCAGAATCGAACGACAGCATTCAAGGTCCTGAGATTCGCTTTAATCAAATCAAAGGAAAGTCCGCGACTGCTTCATTCGTGAAGAGTGAGTTAGAATCTGTATGGGTCGATGGCAATGGTGAGTTGGTTTATTACCCAACCGATGATAAGCAAGGTAAGCCCCAGCCGATGGGTACAAACCAGGGAGAGTGTTCATCCATACTTATTCGATTCAAGGATGGAGAGCTTTCTTCGTTGCGCATGGATGGACAACCGAAATCCGTGTTTAAATCGAATCGATTCGCCGGTACGGAACCCTTGTTGCTGCGCGACTTTAAATGGCTTCGTGACCAAAGGCCGCGAAGCCGTTATGAAATATTTCTGAAGTAATCAAAACTTGTGACTAAAGCCAATACTGAATGCGCGACCGGGGCTCATGCGGATAGGTCCTAATCACTTATTTTTCAGATGGTTGTCTATCTCTTGTCGTATGAGTTCCAATTCTTTTTTGGAGAACTCCTCACTCTTGTCTTTTCCTCCGATGATCGAAAAGCTCACGTATTTCTTCGGATTAACGCGCATATCATTCAATAGTAAATCAAGGCTGTGCGATGCCTGCACAACTTCATTATGGAGAGAATCAGACTGAACCAGTTTGCCCAAACTACCTTTTCCGCTGTTAATCTGTTCAGTTATTTTCTGCACTCCTTCTAGAGCGTGATTCACTCTATTGATTGTCTGGGAAAGATTCAATTTGGCGAGAGAATCCGTAATCATAGATGCGTTTTGAATCACATTCGTAAGCTCTTCATTGTTTGAGCGAAGATTCTGGGATATGGAATTCACGTTGTCGAATATGGAACTGACCTTGCCTTTATTGCTTGCCAAAATCCCATTCAATTCATACGAAGTACGTTCGAGATTGGAAATGGTGTTTTTCAGATTATTGAACACCTGATTCAGGTCCTGTGTTTGTTCTTTGTTTAAGACACGTCGAATGTTGCTGATGAGTGTGTCAACGCTGGCGAAAAGTTGTGTTGATTTCTGTTTGAGTGGCTCAATTTGTTGCTTAACACTTTCAGCCAAACCCAGCGATATACTTGTTTGAAGTGTGTCTTTGTCGATTGCTTGTTCAGCGCTTTGGCCAAGCAAAACTTGTATTGCCTTTCCTCCGAATAAATCGGCGTCATAGATTTCTAGTTTGGTATCCTTTGGAATGTTCAGGTTTGCATCTCGAAGAAGCA
>Ga0315905_10001698_pt1 | contig 23510 bp, 16 predicted proteins | sample LakEriMetagenome_5_FD_203522 | JGI IMG/M metagenome (GOLD analysis project Ga0315905, IMG submission 203522) | Freshwater fungal communities from buoy surface, Lake Erie, Ohio, United States - Buoy 4 MA121 | ecosystem: Environmental > Aquatic > Freshwater > Lake | place: USA: Lake Erie, Ohio...
GCGGCGCGCGCGGCGCGGCGGCGGCGGCGGCGGCGGCGCCAACGCCGCCCACGGCGACGGCGGCGACGACGGCGACGACAGCGACGGCGGCGGCGCGAGCACCGAGCAGGAGGAGGAGTACTACCTCCCGGGGGCCCACGCCGCGCGCATGCTGCACCGCGTGCGCCGCGCCGAGCGCGCCCTGCTGAGCTACGAGCGACTGGGCTGGCTGGACGGCGTGCCCGCGCGCGCGACGGGCCGCACCGAGGTCCGCCCGGCTGCCGAGCTCGGCCCGATCCTCCTCTGCCTCGACACGAGCGGCTCGATGCGCGGCGCCCGCGAGGTCGTCGCCAAGGCCCTGGCCCTCGAGTGCCTCAGGGGCGCCCACCGCCAGCGCCGGCGGTGCTACCTGTACGCGTTCTCGGGCCCGGAGCAGGTGCAGGAGCTCGAGCTGGGCGTCGACGCGCGCTCGCTCGGGCGGCTGCTGGATTTCCTGGCGGGCAGCTTCAACGGCGGCACCGACGTCGACGCCCCCCTGCGGCGCAGCCTGGAGCGCCTCGAGCGCGACGACTGGAAGCAGGCGGACGTGCTGATGGTCACGGACGGGGAGGTGGCGCCCCCCTCGGACGAGCTGCTCGGGCAGCTGGCGCGCGCCAAGGGGCAGATGGGCCTCGAGGTTCACGGCCTGGTCGTGGCGTCGCAGCGGAGCGAGGCGATGGAGCGCATCTGCACGCGCGTGCACACGTTCCGGTCTTGGTCGGCGGTCGGGGCCGAGTCGTGGCAGTACTGATCGGCTGCGGGTCTGTGGGGGAAGGAGGGCTGGACTAGGAGGAGGAGGAGGAGGAGGAGGCCGGGAGGTTTTGGAGAGAGAGAGAGAGAGAGGGACTTGGTGAGCAGCGACGCGGCGAGCAGCGACCTAATCTTTTTTAAACATTGAGAGAGGCAGAGGGCCCCCGTTCCTGTTCTATCGCTCGCGCGCGCTCATCCTAGCGCCGCCATCATGCGAACAGCCCGCGCGCACAGGACCCGGCCGCGCCCGCGATCATGCCAGAAAAGTAGCGCACCGAGTCGACGCCGCCCGGAAAAAACGCCCCGACGTAAAAGGACAGCGCCACGGCCTGCAGGGCGCTGCACGCGAGCGACAGGAGGTACGACTTGGCGACGAGGGCCGCGTACAAGGTGGCCAGGACCGAGGCGGCGTACCCCGCGGTGAAGGGCAGGCGCTCGCGCTGCGTCGCGGCGCTGAGCTGGGCGCGCCACCCCCTGAGCGACGCGAGCGCGGCCAGCACGAGCACGCAGCCCAGGGTGAAGGTGAGCGCGAACTTGGCGGGCGCAAGAATGATGACGGGGAGGAAGACAAAGGTGGCGAGGGCGAGGAACAACAAGCCCGCGCCCAAGAAGGCCGCGAAGTAGGTCAGCTGCGTGGAACTTGGCAGGCCCGTGGCGCCCTCGAGCGCCGACGGGGCGGACGACGCGGCGTCGGCGACGCGCTCGTACTGGGCTTGCAGAAACGTGCCGACGGACGCGGCAAAGTCGGTGGCGGCGCGCGCGGCGCCCTGGGCCGAGGTCGTCGCGCCGCCGCTGCCGCCCTCGACGTCGTGCTGCTGGTACGACTGCCAGTCGGCGAGCAGGCTGCCGGGCTTGGCGCCGCCGTTTGCGCTGTTGCCGCCGACGGCCGGCGCGACGCGGCCGTTTGTTCCTGCTGCTGCGGTGGTTGTTGTTGGTAGGGACGCGCCGCCGCCGATGCCGAGCTGGTCCTGCAGGCCCCGCAGGTAGTCCATGCTTACGTGGGGCGGGGGCTGTGTGCGCCTTTTCCTTTGTCGGGCGGGGGGCTGCGCGAAACCAAGGAGGTTTTTTGAGAGAGAGAGGGGACAGCAGCGCTCGTTGTTGTCGTCGCGTCTTTGTGGTTGGTGTTGTCGGCGGCGGCTGGCTTGAGCACGGGGCTCTTGGGGAGGCTTGCGAGCTGACCCGGGGTTGTGTTTGTTGGGATGTGGTATAGCGCCGAGGGGTCGCGTTGTTGCGGCGTCGCGTTGTTGAGCGCGCGCGGGCGCGCGCTCGCGCGCCGCCGCCGCCAGCGCAGCGCGCCGCGCGCGCCAACCGGCTCGGCGCGCGTTTTGCCGGCGGCGGCTTCAAGTCGGGCGATCGACCGCGACCTCTCGCACACACGCACGTACTACCTAGAGAGACCATCACACACATTCGTCGCTGTCCTTCGATTGGCCAAGCCCCGGGGATTATTGCTTTTGCTCTCTCTCTCGCGCGCGCGCGTTGGCGCCGACACACGACCCCTGCACGTCGCGTCGCCCTCGCGGCGCACTGCATCCCCTCGCTCCGATTCGTCGCTGTGCGTGTACTAGAGCCCCCAGAGCTGCTCTGACGCGCGCGGCGGCGGCGCATTACATCCCGCGGCCGTCGCACCAGCCGCGCACGAAATCAACTCATCATGTCCAACTCGGGCCGCAGCTCGCCCGCCCCGCCCGGGGCCGCGCGCCTGCACACCAAGGCGCAGGCCACGCCGCTGCGCCAGGCGCTCGGGTGCGGCGAGGGCGGGCGGCAGATCGTGGTGAGTTGGCGCGCGCGCGCGGGTTTAGAGACCGGAACGTCTGCCGCCGCCGCCGATCCCGCGCGCGCGCGCCCGCTCTCGAGCGAGACGCCGACGCGCTGAATACGAGCGCGCGCCCCTCTTTCTCCTCCCGCCGCAACAACAACAACAACAACAAAAAAAACAGGTCATCAAGGTCGGCACGTCGTCGCTCATCCACCCGGAGCACAACGCCCTCAACCTCGTCAACCTCGCCGCCATCTGCGAGACCGTCAAAGACCTGCACGCCCAGGGCCACTACGTCGTGCTCGTCTCGTCGGGCGCCGTCGGCGTCGGCTGCCAGCGGCTCGGCCTCGCGGCCAAGCCGCCGCGGCTGGCGCAGCGGCAGGCGCTGGCGGCGGTCGGGCAGGTGCACCTGATGCGCCACTACGCCGACCTCTTCGCCGCGCTCGGGCTCACGTGCGCCCAGGTCCTCCTCACCCTCGACAACCTCGCCAACCGCGACCAGTACGTCAACGCGCGCAACACCTTCCACGAGCTCCTCGCGTACGGGGCCGTCCCCGTCGTCAACGAGAACGACACGGTCGCCGTGCAGGAGCTCCGCTTCGGCGACAACGACACGCTCAGCGCGCAGGTGGCCGCGCTGGTGGGCGCGGACCACCTGTTCCTGATGACGGACGTCGACGCCCTGTACACGGGGGACCCGCGCACGGACCCGGACGCGACGCCCGTGTGGGAGGTCGAGGACATCCGCGCGCTGACGGGGTGCTGCGTGGACGGGGGGGCGGCGGCGGCGCCATCCGGGGCGGCGGCGGCGGCGGCGGCGGCGGCGGCGGGCGGCGGCGGGGGCGGCGGGGGCGACGGCGGGGGCGACGGCGCCGCCGAAGCCGCGGGAGAGGCGGCAGCGACAGAGGCAGCAGAAGGAGGAGCAGCGGCGGCGGCAGGAGGAGGAGCCGCGGCGGCGGGCGTCTCGGCCGGCGGCGTCGGCTCGCGCTGGGGCACGGGCGGCATGGCCACCAAACTGACCGCCGCGCGCATCGCCACGTCGGCCGGCTGCACGATGGTCATCCTGTCGTCGTCGGCGCCGCGCAACATCGCGCGCATCCTCCGCGGCGAGGCCAGGCTCGGCACGCGCTTCCACCCGGTGCCCTCGGGGCCCCAGGGCGGGGGCATGCTGCGCGGGCGGCGGCGCTGGGTGCTCTCGGTCCCCGTGCGCGGGTCGCTCTTCCTCGACGCGGGCGCCGTGGCCGCCGTGCGCGACCGGCGCAAGTCGCTCTTTGCGGCGGGCGTCGTGCGCGCGCAGGGCGCCTTCCACGCGCAGGACGCCGTGTCTCTGCGCGACGCGGCGGACGGGCAGGAGTTTGCGCGGGGGTTGGTGAGCTTCTCGTCGGCGGAGCTGGCCGCGCTGCGCGCGCGGGCGCAGCACCGCAAGCAGCAGGGGCAGCACGAGTTGCAGCAGCAGCCCGGGGCGGGCGGCGCTTCGGCGGCGGCGGCGGGCGCGGCGCCGCGCCGGCGGCTGTCGGCGTCGGCGTCGCGCGCCGACGTGACCGCCGCGCTGGGCTACGCCGCTCCGGCCGAGGTGGTGCACCGCGGCAACCTGGCGCTGCTGGAGGCGCCGCGCGGGCACCAGGACGAGGACGAGGAGGAGGAGGAGGAGGAGGAGGAGGACGTGCTGGAGCTTGCGGGGCGGCAAGCGGGAGCGACCGCGGCGGCGTGAAACGGCGCGGCGCGCGCCTTGCTCTTCCTCCTGTGCTCTGCGCAGCTCTGCAACACACGTTTCTCTTTTGCTTGCTTGCAGCCAAGAACCAAGCGACCACTACGCTCGAGAGAGAGCGACACGCCACACCCACGCTCGAAAGGCTCGCACGGCCCCCCGACAGCTCCTCCCCCCCTTTGAAAGAAGATGGAGGAGGAGGGCGAGGGCCATGCGCCGTCCGCCGGGCGCGAGCAGGACGCGTGGCGCAGCCTCGTGCGCCTCGAGTACGACCTGGCCGACCCGGCGTGCCCGGACGCGCGGCTCGCGCAGGCGGCCGCGATCGTCACCGCCGCGTTGGCTCGAGACAAGGAGAAGGAGGCCGCCGAGAAGGAGCAGCAGGCCGAAGAGCAAGCGGGCGCGCCGGCCTTCCCCGACGGCCTGCCCGGGTGCCTCACCGCGCGCATCCTCCTGCGCTTCCTGCAGCGCAGCCACGACGCGATGGGCCCGGCGCAGGTGCTGGGCATCCTGCACCAGCTGCAACGTGAGAGGAGCGGTCGCGCGAGCCAAGGCGGCGAGCGAGCGCGCGCGCTGCCGACGCTGCCGCCCTTTTTTTTCCCTCCTCCCTTTCCGACGAGGGAGGGTGTCTCACGTCTCACCCCAACTCCCTCCTTTTGACACACACACACACACACAAACCCTACAGTCATCGCCGACGTCCTCCCCGACGAGTTCCCGGAGGGCGCCCAGGTCGACGCGCTGCGCCCCCCCGCCTCGCTCGTCTGCGCCGCCGCGCTCGCCGCGCTGGCCGAGGCCGCGCCCGCGGCCCTCTTTGCCGCGACGGCGCCCGGCGAGCCCCGCGCCGCGCCGACCGAGGGGGATCTGGACGCCGTGCTGCGTTCGCTGCCGGGCGCGGCCGAGCTGTGCGCCGCGGGGCACCGCCTGATGCTGGCCGAGGCGGCGGACGCGGCGGAGGAGCGCGCGGACGGCGCCGCGGCCGGGGCGGCGGCGTACGCGGCCGCGCGCCGCCGCCTGCTGCGCGAGCTGGCCGGCGCCGGCGAGGGGGCCGGGGCGGCGGCGGCGGCGGCTTCCCCTGCCGCGCCCGAGGCGCCTGCTCCCGAGGCGCCCGCTCCCGCGGCGGGCGTCGACGTGGAGATGGCGGGCGCCCCGGCGGCGGCGCAGGCGGCGACGCCACAGGCGGGGGGCGCGCAGCAGCGCCGGCCGCCGCCGCCGCTGCCGGCGACCGAAGAGGTCGTGCCGGCGGCCGCGCCCGCGTCGCCGCCCGCCGCGGAGGAGGAGGAGGGCGAGGGCGCGCCGGCGCCGAGCCCAGCGGCGGCAGCAGCTGCGAGCGAGGAGCCGCGGCAGCAGCAGCAGGGGCCGGAGCAGGAGCAGCAGCCGGCGCCGGCGGCCGGCGAGGACGAGGCCCCGCCGCCGCCGCCGCCGCCGCCCTCGGCGCCCGAGCCGGAGCCATCCGCCGCCGCCGCCCTCGGCCCGCTCTCCGACGAGCTGCTCGGCTACGTCGCGCGCGCGACCGATCTCGCCCTTGGCCCCACCCTCGTCGAGCGCATGGCCGCGGGAGCGCCGCTGTTTGCGGACGCGGCCGCGTTCGGCCGGCGCCTGCTCCAGGCGGAGCAGCAGCAGCAGCAGCAGCAGCAGGCGCAGGCCCCTGCCGCGGAGGAGGACGCCGCCTCGGCGGCGGCCCTGGCGGCCGCCACAGCCGCGCCCGAGGCCCCGACGTCCCTGCTCCCCGTGGCGAGCGCGTTCGGCTCGTGGAGCGGGCGCTGGTGGGGCGCGGCGGCGCGCACGCTCGCGGTCGCGGCCAGCGGCGGCGCGGCGGCGGCGGGCGCGGGGGGCGGCAAGAAGCGGCGGCGGCGCGGCAAGCGCGGCGGCGGCGGGGGCGGCGCGGGCGCCAACGCCAGCGGCGGCGGCGTCCCGCAGGCGCAGGCGCAGGCGAGCGGTGGCCCCATCGCGGCCGCCCGGGCGGTGGAGGAGGATGAGGAGGAGGAGGAGGAAGAGGAGCAGATTCTCGAGGCTCCCGGCGGTGGGCGGCGGCGGCAGCGGCATCAGCAGCAGCAGCAGCAGCAGCCGGCGGGCGGCGGCCTGATCAGCGGGGCCGGCACGCGCCCGCTCGGCGCCCGCTGCTGGAGCCACGACGACGACGGGGAGGGGGCGCGGGGGGCCGCCCCTGCCGCCGCCCGCCGCGGCCGCCTCGCCGCGTACGACGACGAGGACGAGATCGAGGAGCCGTCGCCGCAGCGGCAGCAGCACAAGCGCCGCCGCGGCGCAGGCGGCCGCGGCGACGACGACGGCGGCGGCGACGACGACGACGAGGGCGCGGCGGCGGCAAACGGCAACGGCGGCGGCTGGAACCGGCACCGTCGCCACGTCGAGCGCGCGCGGGGCGGACCGGCCCCGCGCGCCCCGGACGACGACAACGACGACGACGACGCCGACGCCGACGATCACATTGCGGCCGGCGGCCGGCGCGGCAACAAGGGGGCGGCGGCGGCCACCGGCCGCCACCGCCGCCGCCGCCGTGACAGCGACGACGACGCCGAGGCCGAGGGCGACGAGGACGACGACGACGACGACGGCGGCGGCACCCCGCGCCGCCACCGCCGCCAGCGCCCGCGCGCCACCCCGCCCCGCCGCCGCCCCTCCGCCGGCCGCCACCTCGTGCCCGTGGTGCAGCCCGGCCAGCTGCTCGCCAACCCGCCCTCGCCGCTCAGCGTGGCCGCCTCGCTGCGCCGCGGCTTCCCGCTCAGCGCGGGCGGCGCCGCGCACCGCGGCCGCTGGACGCGCGAGGAGGAGGAGGCGCTGTGCGAGGGCGTCAAGCGCCACGGCGCGGGCAGGTGGACGGCGCTGATGGCGGACGCGAGCCTGTGGGGCGGGCGGCCGTGCCAGCGCTCGCAGTGGTCGGTCAAGGACAAGTGGCGCAACCTGCAGCTGCAGCAGCAGCACGGGCAGCAGCAGCAGCAGCAGCAGGAGGGCCGAGGGCGGGAGCGGGAGGACGGCGGCGACGACGACGAGGACGGCGGCTATTGAGCGGCGGGTTGAGCGCGCCCCGTTGAACCATTCGCGCATGGGCAGGGTTAAGCGACGTATGAGCATATGTCCGTTGTTGCAACAACAGAAAGTGGGGGGTGCTTAGAAGAAGGAGCCCCATAAAAAGCGGATTAAGGGATCGAAGCATGAAAATTTCGGGGTCGCCCGCGCAGTGTGGCCGCGCGCCCCCCCCCCCCCCCCTCGCAAAAGGAAAACAAAACAAAAACATCCTCGCTCTCCTCAAGCAAACAGCCGCAGGATCTTGAAGACGAGCATGAGCAGGAAGGTCAGCACGACCACCAGCACAAAGATGACCGCCCCGCCCTTGCACCCGTCCGCCCGCGTCGCCCGCGCCACCTCGCGCGCGCGCCGCGCCGCCGCGCGCAGCCGCTCGCCCGCCGAGGCGACGCCCTCCTCGACGTCGTCCAGCAGCCGCGTCTGCAGGTCTACCTCCTCCCCGACCGCGCGCGCGACGTGCTTCGTGCTGGCCACGGCGCGCTCGATGTGGTCGAGCTCGGTGTCCTGCTGGCGCATCACCTGCTGCTGAAGCTGCAGGAGGCCGCGCTCGGACAACGGGGCCGTCTGCGGCGTCTCGCGCGGCGGCGGCGGCGGCGGCGGCGGCGCAGAGGAGGAGGGCGCGGCGCCCGAGGGCCGCAGCAGCGCGTCGCGGTCGGCGGCGGCGTCGGCGCGGCGCAGCGACGCCTGGATCTGCTCGCGCCGGTTCTTCAGGGCCGCGAGCAGGTCCCTCCGCCGGAACTTTTCCTGCTCGGAGCTGTGGGTTTTTTTTTCCGGAAGTGGGTCGGCGTTTGTTTGTTTTGTGGCAGGGGGGTGAGTTGAGCGCGAGGCAAGAGGGAGGGGTTCGGGCGGACGGGCCTCGAGCGCGCGCGGCCGCCGCCGCCGCCGCCGTCGTCGTCGGGCGGGAGAAGAGAGAGAGAGAGAGAGCGCACGCGGGGATATAAGGACCCCCCCCCCCCCGCGCCCCCGCTGCGCCCCCGCACAAAACCCACGCGCGCGCACTCACAGCTCGCTCGCCTCGGGGCCGTCCAGCCACGCGCGCAGCGCGTCGAGCGCCGCGCCCAGGCCCCCGAGCTTGCGGCGCGCGCTGGCCGTCAGGCGCGACGCCTCGGGCCCGCCCCCCGGGTGGTTCATGTTGCGCTCCTGCACGAGCTGCACGACCTCCGCCGTGAGGGCCTTGCAGGCGTCGTACTCGCGCAGCCATCCGTCCGCGTCGAGGCGGAGGCCTAGGGTTGGGTTCGATCGCGTTTGTGTTTGGGGGGGGGGGGGTAAGAGGAGTGAGCGAGGCGGGGGGCGTCGGCGCGCGCGCTGGCGGGCGCGCACGCTGGCGGCGCGAGGGTACGGTCTCGTCGCCGCCGCCGCCCGGCGTCGAGGAGCCGTGCACGCGCGAGGGGTGCGGGCGCATCATCGCGGGCCACGCGTCCCGCGCCATCCCCGCGCGTGGACGGCGTTTTACGAGGAGGCGCGAGACGGGCGCGCGACGACGAGCGAGAGGGCTTCCACCGCCTCACTCCTCTCCTTGTGCGCGCGGGCTCGGACGCGCGCGCGCGTCCCTGAGCTGCACGCGCTCACCTGACTGCATGTTGGGCAGCTCCGTCTTGACCCGCTCGGAGAGAGCTGATGCGCGCCCGCGCGCGCGCCTGGCCCAGGTGGAGGACGATGACGGAAGGGAAGCTGCCGAGTTGTCGACAACCGGGAAGGGCGCGCGCGCGCTTGCAAGGTGCACCTTTGATGGGTGGGTGGCGTTTGTGGAGCGCGCTCGTGAACGGTGCGGGTGATGTGGTGGACACGTGGGTTTGCTCGCATGTTCAAGGGCCGGCGCTCGTGGGGGTGTCCGAGCGACAAGGAGGACGCGGCAGCGACGGCCGAGGCGCCTTGCTTCCCGCCCGCCCGCCGCCGTCCCGCCCCCCGGCCGCGCGCGCCGTCGCCGGCCGCCGCCGAAAGGCCGGGCGCTCGCGTTGGTCCGCCACACTTTTGCATCCGCGGAGAACAGCACGCCACCTTGCCTCGAAACGAGACCTCCCACTTCTTGCGGGGCTCATACACACACAGACACACACGCACTTACACACACCGGCCGGTGCCACTCTCCCGGCGCCACGACGTGCGGAGGACAAAGGCCGAAACTCTCACGACCTTCCAAAACCATGGCCTGGCTGTGCGGGCGCGGGCAGCTGCCCGCGGAGTACGAGGCGTCGGACGAGCCGCGGGTGAGTTGCGAGTGGGTCGGTCGGCTTCGCGTGCGCAGCGCCGACAGCCGCGAGTCCTTGCGGGGCCGCCGCGTCCGCGGGCGACGACACACGCGTCGAGGACTCGTTGCCTTTTTTTTTCCCCTGAGCCCCTCTCTCCCGTCCGTCCCACGAAAAAAACACAACCAGCTGCCCGCCCCGCTGCACCAGCTCGGCGCGCGCGCGCTCCCGGACGCGGCCGCCGTCGCCGCCTACCTCCGCACCGCCACCGCCGAGCAGTCGCTCGCCGGCCTCGCCGCCGCCGTCTCCGCCGAGCCCGCCGCGCGCGCCGTCGTCGCGGCCGCGCTCGACCTCCACGCGCTGAGCCGCGCGGCCGTCGTCAACCGCGGCAACGTGTGCCGCCTGGACGCCCTGGGCGCCGCGTGCGTCGCCGCCCTCGCCGCGGCGTGCGTCGCGCAGGGCCAGGAAACAACGACCAAGGAGAGCAGCAGCAGCCCGCCCGCCGCCGACGTGTGCGCGGCCGTGGCGGCGGTGCTGCGCGACTGCTGCGCGCTCGCCGAGGGGTTCGCGCGCCCCGGCTGGCTGCTGCGGCTGGCGTGCGGCGGGGCCGCCCTCCGCGACGAGGCCGAGATGCTGCACGGCGCGGCCCTGGCCCTGCTCGGCGGGGAGGGGGGCGTCGGAGAGCGGTGGGAGGCGCCGGGCGCGCAAGGGCAGCGCGAGCTGGCGCTGGCGCTGGCGGCGCTGGGGGGGGGCGAGGGCGCGGCGGCGGCGCTGCGGGCGGCGCTCGAGGCCGAGGGCGAGGAGGAGGAGGAGGCGGCAGCGGCGGCCGCCGGAGCGACAGCAGCAGCAGCGGCAGCAGCAGCGGGAGGCTACGTCGACGCCTCGCGCTCCCTTCGGCGCGCCCTCCGGCAGCTCGGGGGCGGGCGTGGGCTGGCCGCGGGCGTCGCCGCGGCGGCAAGCGACCCGGGCGCGGCCGACGAGCTCGCGCGCCTGCTCGGCGTGTCGCCGGGCGCCCTGCAGGCCGAGCTTCGCGCCGCGCCGTCGGCCGACGCGCTGCGGGCTCTGACGCTGCAGAGCGGTGGCGGTGGAGGGGCCGGGGGGGACGCCGCGTCGGCGGCTCCCGAGCTCCTCGGCTGCTGCTCGCCCGACGCCGACGCCGACCCGGACGCGCAGCTGCTGCTGGGCGCGCAGCTGCAGACGCGCCGCGACGCGGCCGCGTTCCTGCGCGCGGGCGGCGGTGGCGGCGACGGGGGCGGCGATTCTGCGCCGGCAGCGGCACCAGCACCAGCACCATCACCAGCAGCCCGCGTCTTGGCCCTGGCCCAGCCCGAAGAGCCCGCCCCCGAGTCCCCGGCCACGAACGCCCGCCGCGCGGCCGTCGCTGCGGCCGCCGCTGTCGCCGCTGCTGCTGCCGCCGCTGCCGCCAAGCCACCGCCGCCGCCGCCGCCGCCCGCCCCCTGCCCGGCGGCGGCGGCAGCCGACGACAGCAGCCGTCCCAGCAGCCGCCAGAAGCAGCAGAAGACCCCCGCCCCCGCCGCCGCCGCCGCCGCCGCCGCCGCCGCCGCCGCCGCCCGCGCCCCGCCGCCGCCTGCGCCCCAGCCGCGCATCCGCCACCCGGCCGCCCTCGCCCGCTACTCGACCTTCGACCCGCCCCTCGGCGACCCCTCGGCGGGCGTCTCGCTCGCGGGCGTGCGTGCCGCCCTCCACGAGCTCGGGCTGCTGTCTCCCGCCTCGGGCGGCAACGGCGGCCGCGCGGGCGCGCCTTTGTCGGCCTTCTCCCCCCTCTCGGCGGCGTCCGACGCGGCCGTGCGCCGACACATGGCCCTCGCCCTGGGATGGAGCCCCCCGGGCTCGTCCGGCGGCGCCGCCAGCAGCGGCGCGACGGCGACCACCGCCACCACCCCGACGTTCATGCCGCCCGAGACGTTTGACCGGTTCTTCGAGGCCGTGCTCGCGGCCAACCCGCGCGCGCGCGTGGCCGACGCCGCGGGGAGCGCGGCCGAGGCCGACCTGCGGCGCGTGCACGCGGCGTACGCGGCGGCGGCGGGGGGGAACAGGAGCGGCGGCGGCGGCGGCGGCGGCGGCGGCGGCGGCGCAGGGCCTGCGTCCCCCTCGTCGCGCCCGGCGTGGGCGAGCGTCCGGAGCAAGAACCACCGCGCGGGCGGCGGCGGCGAGAGCGGGGGCGGCGGCGGCGGCGGCGGCGACGCCAGCTGCTCGGGCCCGCTGCTCGACTCTGCGCGGTTCCACCGCCTGCTGCGCGAGGTCGGCCTGCTGTCCCCGCTGAGCAGCTCGAGCCTCTCGTCGTCCCGCGCGGCGACGGCGATGCCGAGCCCCCTGGTCAGGCTGACGCCCGCCGACGTCGACCTCGTCTACGCCAAGTGCTGCTGCTGCGGCGCCGCCCCCGCGACGGCGGCGGACGGCGCCGCGTCGTCGCCCTCGCGCGTCCGCCCTTCCGCGACGACGACGGCGGCGGCCTCGCCCCCGGCCTCCCCGGGAGGCTCGCCTCTCGTGCGGCGCGCGCGCGGCCTCGACTTTGGCGCCTTTTGCGGCGCGCTCGTGGCCCTGAGCGAGCGCACGGGGGCGCCCCTGCAGGCGGTCGTCGGCGCGGTGGCCGCGTCGCCGGGGCCCGTCGCCGCCGCTCCGCGCGCGCCGCCGCCGGCTTGCCCCGCGCCGCCGCCGCCGTCCTCCGCTGCGGGCTCGCCTGCCGGGGCTCTGCGGTCGTCGCGGCCGGCGCTCGGGGCGGGGGGCGGCGGCGGCAAGTCGCACCAGGCCGCGCGCAGCGTTGCCGGGTCGGGGGGCGGCTCGGTGTCGGGCAAGGCGGTCGCGGCTTGGCGCCGCTGAACGAGAGAAAAAAAAAGAGACACGCGCACCGCCGGCGTTATATTTCAATTCGTGGCGATCTATTAGCTCTAGGAAACGCGCAACAACAGCAAAAACGTGAAAACCCGTCGTCCTCTACGCCTGCCCGATCTCGCCCGCGGCCGCCAGCAGCGCCGCGTCGCCGCCGTCGCCGGCCGCGGCGCGGGCGACGCGGTCGTAGTTGGCCGACACGGCCGCCCAGTTGATCAGGCCGTCGGTCGGCGTCGTCGTGTTGGCCGAGGCAGGGGTGCCGAGGACGGCGTCGATGTAGGCCGGGCGCAGGTTGCGGAACTTGAGGTAGTAGGCTGTGGGTGGGGTTTTTTTGTGTCGGGGAGTGGGGGGGGGGGGAAGGGGCGCGCGTGGCGGAGGGGTTGTGAGGGCGCGGTGCGATGGCGGAGGGGTGGGGGGTGGGGGGGAGGCAAACGACGCGCAAAAACGCTCGACCGCGCGCTCTCGCTCCCTCCCTCTCGCTCGCTCTCTTCTTACCGTGCTCCCAGACGTCGACGGCGGCGATCGGCACGCAGCGCTCCGTCTGCGTCCCGGCCAAGCCCGTCAGCGGCGAGTCCTGGTTGGGCGCCGTGACGACGACCAGGCGCGGCGGCGGCGGCGGGGCGCCCGCGGCGGCGGCGGCGACGACGGCCGCGCCCTTGGACGACGCAGCAGCGGCGGCAGCAGCGGCAGCGGCAGCGGCCTTGGCCAGGGGCGCCGCCTTGGCGGGGGCGGCGGCGCCCCCGCCGTACGCCGGCGCCGTCGCGCACACAAAGGCCCAGCCGCTGCCAAAGACGCCCGCCGCCGCCTTGGACCACGCCGCCCGCAGCGCGTCGAGCGAGCCAAAGTCGGCCTCGACCGCGCGCCTGAGGGCCGGGGACGCGGCCGCGGCGAAGCGCGTCTCGTTGGCCCCCAGGGGCGCGAGGGTCTTCCAGAAGAGGGCGTGGTTCCAGGCCCCGCCGCCCTGGTTGCGCACGGCCGTGTTGAGCTCGGCGCCGGCGGCGACCAGCGCGGCCGAGCCGACGAGCGAGAGGGCGACGGGCAGGGGCGTGGCGGGCGCGACGGCGCTGCCGTTGGGCGCCGCGGCCACGGCCGAGTTGTACTTGGCGACGTATCCCGCCGCGTAGTGCTTGTCGTGGTGGAGGGTCATGGTCTGTTTTGTTTGTCGGCGGGGAGGGAGGGGTGGAAGCGGTGACGATGAGGTGGGCGTGGCGAGCGGAGTGTGAGCGTCGGCGCACTTGCCGGGGGGGGGGCACTTGCCGTTGGGCGGTCGGTCGGTCGGCGGCGCCGGAATCGAGTGACCTCTGCTTTTCGAGGGAGGCGGCCGCTAATGCGGGGCGGTCACGCGCACCTCGGCATCAATGGCCTTGTACGCGTCGGCTGAGAACGGCAGGGGCACGACGTCGAGGGCCGCGGATGCGACGGTGGCGGACAGCAGGAGCAGCAGCGCGACGCGCAGGACAAAGGGTCCGAGCCCCCCCCGGCTGCTGGTTCCGGCGTTGGTCTGCGCGCGGCGAGCCATGGCGTCGTGTGTTTGTTATTGCGCGCGAGCGGGGCAGGAGATAGGAGAGAGATTGTCTTGAGGTGATAGTTGCTGCAGGTGATGGCTTGACGGGTCGATTTGCGAGTGTGCGGGCGAGATTCGAGACACGGCCGCGCGCGCTTTTTGTTGGCCTCCCGCCGACCTCGTTTCGCGCCGCCGACGCCGCCGCCGCCGCCGATGCGGGGGCGCGATGGAGTGCGCTGGTGCTGGATTTACTGCGGACACTAGCAGGAGGAAACCGCGTCCTCTCTCTCTCTCTCTCTCTCTCTCTTTCTAGCAGGGGCGTGTGCGCGTGCGTGGGCCGGCTGGCTGGCTGGCTGGCTGGCTGAAAAAGGCGGGGGGGCGGGGGGCGGGGGCGGGGCGGGGCGGGGGGAAAGTTGGGGGGCGCCTCCTTGGGGAGGTCGGCGGGCGCGACGCGACGCGGCGCCGCCCTTTTCCTCTCTCTCTCTCTCTCATCAGGGCGCCGCCGTCGCGTTGGCGGGGCCCATCTGCACGGGCTGCTGCGGCGCCGCCGCCGCGGGCTCCTGCGCCGGCTGCTGCTGCGCCGGCTGCTGGGCGGCTTCGGCGCCGGGCTGCTGCGCCGGCTGCTGCTGCACGGCGGCGGCCTGCCCGGCGCCGGGCTGCTGCTGCGGCTGCTCCGCGCCCGTAGAGTTGCTCGGCGGCCGCGCGCCGGCCTCGCGCGCGCCTCCCGAGCCATAGGTGGCCTCGACAAGCGCCGCCGTAGCGTTGAGCGACGACGCCAGCTTGCCCGCGCATGAGGGGCCGGCGCCGCACGTGCGCCGGCAGAAGCCGCCCTCGATCATCCAGGGCGCCGAGCACTTGCCGAAGCCGGCCTGCTCGGCGCAGCTGTACTGGCTGCCTGTGGGCTGCACGTCGTCGCACGGCGGCGGCGCGGGGGAAGGCGACGCCTCGGCGCCCACGGTCGCGTTGTTGGCGGCGCCCGGCTCGGCCGCCAGGATGTCGGTGCCGTTGCCGCCGGGCTGCGGCTGCCGCGCCGCCGCGCGCTGGCGCGCCTGCTGCAGCGCCATGGTCGCGTTGCGGTCGGCCTCGTTCTGCAGGGTGGTAGCCGCGGCCGAGGCGTTGGAAAGGCCCTGGGTGATCTGGGCGACCAGGGTCGTCGTGTTGCTGGTGGCGGGCGCTTGCTGCTGCTGCTGCTGCTGCTGCTGCGGCGGCGGCGGGGCTTGCTCGGCCGCGGTGGCGCTGCCGTCCGCGGGCTGGGCCGCGGCGTCGGGCGCCTGCAGCAGCACGCGGCCCTGTGCGGCGGCCAGGAGCGCGCCGATGAGCGCGAGGAGGAGGAGGGTGCGCGGCATTTTGGTTTTGTTTTTTTGCGCTCGAGGCGGCGGGGGAGGGGGGGGAGGGGGGGCGGGGGCGCGTCCGAAAAAACCCGAGGAAAAACGCCTCGTAATTGGCAAGACGCTCAAGTGCCGATTTGGGCGCGGGCGATGGCGTGTGGCGGGCTATGAATGTTGTGTGGAAGCGAGAATTCTAGAGGGCGTGGGGCCAGGGGGGCTCTGAAATTGGCGCGCGGAGAAGGAGGGGCGCTGCCGGCTTCTCGACGCCGACCCGAAAAATAAAAAAAGGGGCGCGTCGCCCTTCAGGCTCTCCTCACACCCGAATCCCCCGCGCTTTTCCTCTCGCGCCCCCTCGCCCCTCTCTCTCTCTCTCCAACAACCTCAACGCCTTTTGGCCTCCCCGCCCAACCTGTCCACGGTGAGTCGATCAGGCGCCGCAATTTTCGTTTTTCTTCCGCCGCCGCGCGACGGCGTCAGCGCCCTCGCGCTCACCCCCCGGAAAAAAAAGGCGCGCCGCCCCCCCGTCTTTCCCTCCGAAAAAAACACAGCAGCGCAACAACCATGGCCCGCTCCACCACCGCCCTCCTCGCCCTCTGCGCGGCGGCCCTCGCGCTCGCCCTCGTCGCCGGCCCCACGCCCGCCCACGCCCACGCCCGCGCCCTCAACCAGAAGCCGCAGCAGCCGCCGCAGCAGCAGCAGCAGCAGCCCGGCGCCGCCAACGCGACGGGGCCCGTGGCGGCCGCCAAGAACGCCACCGCCGGCCTGGCCGCGCGCGCCCTGCCCACGGGCGGCAAGCGCCTCCTGCTCCAGGCCGCCGGCGCCGGGGCCGAGCAGCCCATGACGCCCGGCGCCAGCGCCAACGCGACGGCCGCCCAGGGACAGAACGCCACCGCCGAGCCCGCCGGCGCCGCCCCGCCCAAGCGCCGCTCCCTGCTCCAGGCCGCCGGCGCCGGGGCCGAGCAGCCCACGACGCCCGGCGCCAGCGCCAACGCGACGGCCGCCCAGGGACAGAACGCCACCGCCGAGCCCGCCGGCGCCGCCCCGCCCAAGCGCCGCGCCCTGCTCCAGGCCGCCGGCGCCGGGGCCGAGCAGCCCATGACGCCCGGCGCCAGCGCCAACGCGACGGCCGCCCAGGGACAGAACGCCACCGCCGAGCCCGCCGGCGCCGCCCCGCCCAAGCGCCTTCTGCTGCAGACCACCGAGAAGGCCGAGACCGCGCCCATGGCGGGCAACGCGACGGCGGCCGGGGCGCAGGAGCGCGGCCGCCGCAACCGCACCATGACGCACTCGCCGATGCCCATGGCGATGCCCATGCCGCAGCCGGCCCAGCAGGGCGCCGCCGCGGGTGCCGCGGGCCCTTGAGCGCGCGCGAGGTCGGGGGCGAGTGGGGGAGGGGACGCGGCGCGCGCGGCACGCACACACAATTGTCGCACTTTTGGTTTCGTCGTTTTAGAGCGCACTAGCGCATCTCGCACAGCTGCAGTAACAAAAACGCCGCCGCCGCTGCCGCACGTGCTCCTCCTCCTCGTCGTCGTCGTCGTCGTCGCTTTTTTTTTTTTCGCTCCGCGCTTTACACTGGCACCGTGCCTCGAAAGCTCGCGCGATCAAAACGCCAAACGCCCTCAAACGATCCGCTCCAGCTCCTTGGCGTACTGCAGCGCGTTGCGGATGAAGGCGAGGCTGTCCTCGCGGCACCCGACGGCCGCTGCCGCGCCGCTGCCAGCCGCCGCCGCCGCCTCGCCGCCGCCGTCAGCCTCCATCGCATCCCCAGCACCGCCACTCGCCGCCGCCGAAGAAAACCGCACCACCCCCTGGCCGTCCACGACCCACCCGCGCCGCGCCGCCTGCGCCGCCGCCTCGGCCGCCGATACCCCCATGAGCCGCGCCGCGCCCGCCAGCGGCAGCGACGCGTACGCCGCCTCGACGCACGACGCGACCTCGTCCCGCACGGTCGCCGCCAGGCGGCCCAAGAACGCGGCCCCGAGCGGCGGGGGCTCGGCTTTCGCGCCCTCGGCCGCGGCCTCGAGCACCTTGTTGTACGCGCCCTCGGTCAGCCAGCGCTCGACCTGCACGGCGGGCGCGACGGCCGGGTCGGCCGCCAGGGCGGGCGGCAGGCGCTCGAGCGCGCAGTGGAAGTCCGCGCGGCGGTTGAGCACGAGCAGGCGCAGCAGGGCGGCGCCCGTGAGGGCCGGCTCGTTCGCCGAGGCGGGCAGGCCGAGGGGCTGCGTGTCGCTGTAAAAGGCGCGCAGCTGCGCGAGCAGGCGCTCGAGGCTCCGCTGCTCGGGCTGCGCGGCGAGTTCGTCGGCGTCGTCGGCCGACGACGACATGGCGCTGCCGCCGCTGCCGAGGGCGCGGAGGGCCGACATGGTCGCGAGCTCGAGGGCCTCGCCTGTTGTGTTGGTGGTGTTGGGGGTGATGTTTTGGGAAGAGAGGGAGGAAGGGGGGGGGGGTGAGGAGTCGCGCTCGAACGGCCCCCCGCTTGGCTCGCGCGCACACGCGCCGCCGCCGCCGCCGACGTGGCCGCCGTCGGGGCGCGTCGCGGCACCCACAGCGGCGGCTCTCGCTGTGCAGTGGGACTCACGTCCGATCAGGAGCTCCTGCTGCGCGGTCGGGGTGCGCTCGAACGTGGGCGGGAGCGCCGGGAGCTCGATGAGCTTGATCTGTGGTGGTGGTCGTCGAGGGGGGATGATGAAAGGGGGGGCGCGCGCGTTAGCGACAGGCGGAGGCCGGGAGAGCAACCAGAAGCCCCAAGGCGTCCTCCTTTCCTCTCGCCCACCTTTAGCTGGTCGTACGCGCCCTTGGCCCCGGCAAAGTCGCCCTTGCCGTACGCGGCGCGCAGCTTGTCCAGAAGCGCCTGCGCGTCCTTGATCGCCGCCATGGTCGCCGCTGTGTTGTGTGCCGTGGCGGCGCGCGCGCGCTCGACTTTCAAGTTCCGAGTCTCGAAATGACGAGAGGTTGGTTGCGTGCGCGAGCTTGGCGGTCGTGTGCGCTTTGCGTTCTTCGGTAGCGCGTGCGCGTTGGTCGCGGAGGAGAGCGCTAGTTTACAGTCGTCGGCGACGGGTGGACGTGTGACGATCGCGGACGACGAGAGCGCGCCCCTTGCTTTGACATCGCCGCCGCCGCCGATGTGGCGCGCGCGCGCGCGCGCGCGTCCCGCCCGCCCGCCGAATCCGCTCCGCGCGCCCCCCCCCCCCCTCTCGACGCCCCCATCCCCTTGGTCAGGTCTTGGCGTGCTTGGTCAGCCACTGCAGCGTCAGGTCGATGTTGGTCTGGTTCTTGCACGAGATGCTGTACACGCAGACCTCGCGCCCGGTGATGCTCTGCGATGCCGTTTGGCGTTTTTTGGGGGGGGGCGTCAGTGAACCGAGCGTCAGAGAGAGAGAGAGAGAGAGAGGGAGCGCGAGCGCGAGCGCGCACGGCAACCCCCCGCCGAGCCCCCCAAATCATCCACCCTCTCTCTCTCTCTCCCTATCTCTCTCACTCACCTCCAGCCCCATGCGCCCGATCAGCTGCGCCGTCCCCAACGCCCCTGGAAGGTCGCTCTTGTTCCCCAGCACCAGCAGCGGGATGCCCTGCAGCGAGGGGCGCGCGCAGAGCGCGGCCAGCTCGCGCGCCGACGCCGCGAGCGCGTCGACGTCGGCCGCGTCGACGACGTAGACGATGGCCTGGACGCCGCGGCAGTAGCGCTCCCAGAGGGAGCGGAAGCGGGGCTGTGTGGCGTGGTTTGGATTGTTTGGGAGGGGGGGGGGGTCGATTGGTTGGTTGATTTTCTCGGCGCGCGGCGTGTCGGCCGTCGCGCGGCCGCGGCCGGCACCGCCGTCCCTTGCTCCTCATCTCCCAACTCTCACCTGCCCGCCCAGGTCCCACATCTTGATCGTCACGCCCCCCTTTGTGACCTTGCGCATGTTGAACCCGACCGTCGGGATCGTGTCCTCGCGGAACGACCCTGTGGTGAGCGCGCCGACCAGCGACGACTTGCCGGCGTTCTGCAGCCCCACGAGCGACAGCTCCATCTCGCGCCGGAAAAAGAGGCTGGGATTTTTTTGTTGGTTTTTTGGTGTGTGTGGGCTCGGAGGGGGTGCGCAGGGGGCGTTGGGTCAGGGCGCGCGCGCGCGCGCCACAGAGAGAGACGTGCGTGTTTGGCCCGGCCGGCGGCAGCACGACGCGCTCGGCGTGGCGCGCGTCGTCCGTCCTCGGGGTTTCCGTCGTCGCCTTTGCGTCCGCCGCCGCTGCTGCTGCGGTCGTAAGGGCACGCCCACTGCATCCGCGAGACGAGTCAATCTCGCGTTCGTGCGCCATCGGGCGGCGAGCGCGGGGTGTCGGGGGAGGCATCCGCGGGTGCTCGTCGCTGTCCCCGACGCTGCTTGCTCACCTCCGCAGCCAGTCCAGCAGGCTCTGGACCATGGCGTACATGGCTGCCGCAGCTGCCTTGCCCCCTCGCGTCCGCTGCTGCAAGTGCCGTGCGGCAAGGGAAGCCGCGGGGTGCGCGGCGCGCGCGCTCAAACGGCGTCGAGTCTGTTCTGGTGTCGAGAGTCTTTCGGGATATGCGCGCGCGCGCGCTCGCAGGATGTCGGCAATCCGGTGTGTTGGCAGTGCTAGAGCCGCGAGGGGGGAAGTAGCAGTACGCGCGCTCCTCGAAAAAGAAGGCGGGTGCTCGCGATTACAGAGCGGCGGCGGCCACTTTATCGCCGCGCGGCGATGAGCACCGGCGGCGCCGGCCGCGAGGCGCCTGGCTGCCCCGCCCCCTCGGCCGCCGCCACGCCGCCAGGGAACTCGCCGCACGGCCCCGTGCGCGCCCCCAGCGGCGCAAAGGGCGCGCGCAGGCCCGCCGCGAGGCCATCCTCGCCCTCCTCCTCTTCCCCCTCGAGCGCGGCGACGCACCGCTCCATCGGCACGCCGCGCAGCGCCGCCAGGCGACGCGCGAGCGCGAGGCCGCTCGCCGCCGCCGCCTGCACGCCCGCGCCCAAGAGCCAGTCGCCGCAGACGCCCACGCGGGCGGCAGGATCGAGGATCGCAGGCACCCCGGGCGAGTTGAGGGGCAAGGCCGCGCCCCACAGCTGCACGCGCGCCGGCGCGGCGAGCGGCGGCAGCTCCGCGGCGACTTTCCCCGCCGCCGCCGCAAACGCCGCCGCGAGCTCCTCCGCCACGGCGCGCGCCACGTCGGCCGGCACGCGCTCCTGGGGGACCTTGCGGCGCTGCGCGTATGCGTCCGTAGACACGAGCGTCCAGCACTCCGGGGCGGCGGCGGCGGCGGCGGCGGCGGCGGCGGCGGGGGACCCGTCGCTCGGCGGCCGCGCGAGGCCCAGCTTTGCCGTGTTGTTGGCCGCCCAGGCCAGCGGCGACGGCGCCTGCCGCTGCTTTCCGCCCTCAGCGGCCGTGGCCCCGGACCCGGACCCGCGGCCGCCGCCACCGGCACCCCCACCACCCCCCACAAACGCGCCCTCGAACGGCAGGCCGAGCGGCCGCTCAAAGGCGAGCATGGCGACCCACGCCGCCGAGAGGCGCAGCCGCATGAGCTGCTGCGCGACGAGCGGGGATCCGCAAGGCGCCGCCAAACGGTTGGCGCACTTGCCGTTGTGGGCGATGACGACCGCGTCGAACAACACGGGAGCGTCCGTTTTGCCGTTTCCGTCGCCAGAGGCGTCGGCGTCGGCGCAGCTCGCCTTGCCGCCGGACGGGGCCGACGCCTTGCGCACGGCCACCCGCCACTTGCCCGCGCCGGCGTCCGCGGTCACGCGCGACACCCACGCGCCGCCGCGCACCTCGACGAGGCCCGTGGCCTCGGCGTCGTCGGCCAGGGCGCGCGCCAGCGCGCGGAAGCCGCCGGCGGTCGCGGGGACATAGTGGGGCGAGGGCGGGACGGCGGGCGGCGGCTCGGGCCCCCCCCCCGCTGCGGCGAGCCCGACGACGCGCCCCGCGGGCCACTCGCGCACCCACCCGCGCCGTTGCCACTCGCGCGCGAGCGCCGCGAACTCGCTCCCGGCGTCGGCCGTGAAGAACTGCGCGGCGTGGTCGAAGGCGAGGAGGGGCGCCGACCCCGCGGCGGGCCTGAAGCTGTTGTCGGCGGTCGTGCGCGTCGCCAGGCGCCCGCCCGGCCCTCGTTCTCCCGTGTCGAAGACGACGCTGCGCACGCCCAGCGCGGCGAGCTCGCGGGCGCAAACGAGGCCCGCGACCCCCCCGCCGACGATGGCGACGCGCGCGACTCGGTCGTCGCCGCCGCCGTCGGCGGCGGCGCCGCCCGCTCCTGCTCCGCCGCCCGGCGGGAACGGCGCGCGCATGACGACCTGCGGGGCGAGCTCGTCGGCGCCGCGGCGCTGCCAGCTGTTCTTGTAGCCCGTGCGGCGGCGCGCGCGGTCGGCGGCGCCGGCGGCGCCGTCGGCGGACGAGTCTGCCGAGGGCGCGCGCTGCTGCTGCTGGCGCGGGCGCGGGGCCCGGTCTGCGGCCGCAGACGCCGAGGGCGCGCGCTGCTGCGGCGGCGGCGGCGGGCGCGGGCCGCCGCTCTTGCCGGCGTCGCCGCCGCCTGCCGCCGCCATCCTGCAGACCGCGACGGCCGGGCCACGCCGGAGGATCGACGGAGGGCGCGCGCGTCGAAGCATCGACGAGGATGGCGCCGCCGACGACGACCAGCAGGTCGCGGCCGCGAGGGGCATCACGGCTGTCGGAGGGGTGGTGGTGGTGGTGGTGGTGGTGGTGGTGGTGTGGTCGTGGTGGTGGTGCGGGACGAGAGTCGTGATGGTTCAAGCGCGCCAATTGAACAAGGCCGCGTACTAGCTAGCTGCAGTGGTAGTACGGCGGCAGACCTACGTCGACGAGGCAAGGGCGAGACCGTCTGCATTTGCGCGCGCGGGCGGCGGTATGCGGTCCGCCGCCGACGCCGCGCGCGGCGCGCTTCTTCCTTTCCGGTCCCCCCTCCGCGCTCCTGTCAACAACGCCAGCATAAAGCAATGCACGCCTTTATGCGACTACGGGGGCACGCGCCCCCCGCGCGCGCCGCGCCCGCCGATCCTCCACGCGCGCGCGCGAGCAGCAGCAGCCACCTCCGCCGCCCCACTCTCGACACCATCGCCGCCCGCGCGACTCCCTCCTCCGGTGCCCCGCAGCCTCCGTCCCCACCACCAGACACCACGGAGCGCCAGGCCTTTGACGACGCCGACGCCGTGCGCCGGCGCCTGCTCGCCGTGCGCCGCCGCCCCGACCTCCACGGCGCCGCCGGCGACCTCGCGTCGCGTCTGGCGGGCTCCGGGCCCGGCGGCCTCGCGAGCGCGGGCGGCGGCGGCCTTCTCGCGCCCACGCTCGCGCAGCAGGCGCGCTCCGAGCGGGTGGCGGCGGCAAGCGACGGCGGCCGCGCAGAGGGGGGCGAGGGCGCCAGCCAGCCGTGGCTCGGCGCGGAGGAGCGCGCCGCGCGCGAGCGCGCGGCCGCGCAGCGGGGGGACTTTGGCCTGCCCCCGGGCGCCGACGTCGCCGAGGTCGAGGCAGACGCGAGCGCGCGCGACCCGCGCGCGCTGCTCGAGGCGCTGGCGCTGCTGGCGGGCGCGCGGCACCACTCGCCGCCCAACCGGCGCATGCTGCTCCCCCTGCTGCGGCACGCCGGGCCGCGGCTGCTGTCGGGCGAGGCGGCGGAGGAGGAGCGGCCGCAGGGGCAGCAGCGGCGGCAGCGGCAGCCGCCGGACGCCGCCGCGGCCGCCGCCTTGGCGCGCCCGCCCGAGCCGCTGTCGTCGCTCGAGCTCGTCGACCTCGCGCACGCCATGGCGCGCATCGGCCCGCCCGCGGCGCCCACGCGCCGCTTCCTCGCGCAGCTGCTCCTGGCCCTGCGCGCGCGCGGGTTCTGGGACGATGGTGGGGAGCGGCGGCAGCAGGCGGGGGGGCGCGCGGCGGCGCGGGCGCCGCCCCCCAACGGCGCCGGCGACGGCGGCGGCGGCAGCCTCGCGCGCTTGGCGTGGGCGCTCCCGCAGCTGGCCGCCTGGGCCGACGACGAGGGCGGCGGCGGCGCTTCGGCCCCGACCACCAGCCCCGACGAGCGCGCCCTGTGGCACCTGCTGATCGGCCGCACGCTCGCGGACGACGAGGGCTTGCCTTGGCTCGAGCGGGAGCAGCGGCGCTTGCAGCAGGCGGCAGCGGGCGGCGCCGCCTCCTCCGAGCCGCTGCCCGACAACTGCGTGGTGTCCGCGCAGCTGGCCGCGTGCGTGCGCCTCGTGCGCCGCCGCGGCCCTCAGGGCACCCCCGCGCGCGAGCTCGCCAACATGCTCGCGTTCCCCGTGTCGCTCGCGCAGCAGCTCGAGGTCGCGTCGGCCGAGGCAGCGGCGGCGGCGGCGGCGGCGGCGGCGGCGGGCGCCGGCGCTCCTCCCGCCCCGCCGCCCTCCACCAC
>Ga0315905_10001699_pt1 | contig 23499 bp, 22 predicted proteins | sample LakEriMetagenome_5_FD_203522 | JGI IMG/M metagenome (GOLD analysis project Ga0315905, IMG submission 203522) | Freshwater fungal communities from buoy surface, Lake Erie, Ohio, United States - Buoy 4 MA121 | ecosystem: Environmental > Aquatic > Freshwater > Lake | place: USA: Lake Erie, Ohio...
ATGAATATTGCTCAAGATACAAGAGTTTTGCAAATTTTTAATTTACACATTAAAGCTCATAAATACTACTTAAGCAGCTTTTTGTTGATGTGTGACAGTTAGGTTGCGGAGGGTAGGTTTAAACCCCTCTCCACGACTGGAAAGGGGTTAATTGTTACTACTGAAAATTCAATTCCAGTAATGCTTAATAAGCGTCCTGTAATTCGTAAAAATCAGGTGAAATGTAATCTTTCCGCAAAGGCCAACCTACCCAATCTTCTGGCATCAAAATCCGCTTTAAGTTAGGATGACCTTCATAGATGATACCATACATATCATAGCTTTCCCGTTCTTGCCAGTCCGCTGTTTTCCAAATCCAGTAAACTGAAGGTACAACAGGATTTTCCCTCGGTAAAAACACTTTTACCCTGATTTCTTCAGGACGGTCAGCATTATCGCTAACTTTCAGTAAATGATAAACACTTACTAAGTCTTCTCCCGCTCCTAAGTCAATACCCCCCTGAAACTGGAGATAATTAAACCCATAAGCATACAAAGCTGTAGAAATGGGTAGTAGAAAACTTGCAGGGACTTTAATGATCTCTACTCCGTTAGCATCAAGTTCTAAAAACTCATGGAAAAAGCCATTTTCCGTCAACCATTGGGACACTTTACCGGCTTTGACTAGAGACGCTTCTGCTACGGGAACTGGTTTAGATTCTTCAGCCACGCGCTTGTTCCTCCTTCTGGGTCTTTGCTGTCAACAAAGCTGGGGGTACAGCCATACCAATTGCTTCTGTCAATTCTTTGGGAGGATTGAAACGGGTTTCTGACTGCATATACTTACCAGTTAAGATCTCGGGAACTGGCTTCATATTATGAGTTGTACTGTAGTAACGGTGAACTTGCTTGATGTTATCCCGTTCTTGCATAGAATCGTTAGCGATTTTTTTCCGCAGTTTAATAATTGCGTCAATAATCGCTTCAGGACGAGGCGGACAACCAGGTAAATATACATCTACGGGGATTAGCTTATCCACTCCGCGTACTGCTGTGGGTGAGTCAACGCTAAACATCCCTCCAGTAATTGTACAAGCACCCATGGCAATTACATACTTAGGTTCGGGCATTTGTTCATAAAGACGCACTAATTGGGGTGCCATCTTCATGGTAATTGTTCCCGCAGTGATAAGTAAATCGGCTTGGCGGGGGCTGCAACGGGGAATTAACCCAAAACGGTCAAAATCAAAACGAGAGCCGATTAAAGCCGCAAATTCGATGAAGCAGCAAGCTGTACCGAATAGTAAAGGCCACAAACTAGAAAGCCGCGCCCAGTTGTAAAGGTCATCAACGGTAGTTAAAATGACGTTTTCTGACAGTTCATGGGTGACTGTAGGGCGTTGAATGGGGTTGATGATTTGTTCTTTGTCTGGGGTGGTAATATTAGAATTTACGACCATTCTAAAGCTCCTTTACGCCATGCGTAAACTAAGGCGATGATGAGTATCGAAATAAAGATTAGGGCTTCGATAAATGCCAATAAACCCAGGCGGTTAAAAGCAACGGCCCAAGGATACAAAAATACTGTTTCTACGTCAAAAACAACGAAGACCAGGGCGAACATATAGTAGCGAATGTTGAACTGAATCCAAGCTCCGCCAATGGGTTCTAGTCCGCATTCGTAAGTAGTCCGTTTTTCTAGACTTGTACTAACGGGTCTCAGGATTTTTGAGGCTGACAGCGCTAGAACTGGAACTAGGCTACACAAGATGAAAAAGCCTAGAAGATACTCGTAACCGCTAAGAACAAACACAATGGGTTTCTACCGCTAATGGTGTAAGGGGATAAGCTATCAGTTATCAGATTTATAGTTTTGATAAGTTTTTCCTGATACCTGATAACTGTTGACTGCAATAATGGATAATGTTCTTTTACATTATATCTTTTGGGGCTTTCTGAAATATGGTAGACAGAAGGGTTTCTATTAAAATAGTCAAATCAATAGTTATATAAGATATATACTTGTATTCTCTTAAACACTAGGGTTTATTTTAATTTATAAATTTACCTCTTGTATGTGCTGTACCTTGGACATCTCCCATCAAGATTGTAGAAAAGTCTAAGTTTGGTTTTCATAAACTACATCGGAGATTTATATCCCCGACGTAGTTTAACGGAGTATAGACGTTCAATAAGTCACTGGTGAACCTTCTAGCTTACTTAGCAAAATTAGCTAGGTATTATATTTTTAAGAGAACTAATGCTAGGCGCGAAGAAGTATTCACCACCTTTAAAATGAACCCAAAGATTAAAGTTAGAGATGGTCTTTGTTGTTTCGCTGCCCCATGCTATTGGATATTCTTGTGTTCTGTTTCCAGTAGCTTTATCAGCCTGACCATCACCAGGTTGGGTTTGACCTATAATGGGATCTACTCCCACATTCACCTGAACAAAGTTATTGGCATTAGCCCAAGCTGATTGCATAAAATTAAATTGATTGGAGATATCAGCTTGAAAGCATAGGAAAAATAATCCTGAACCGATGATTGGTGGGTCAAAATCCTTCTGACCCCATTTCTTCCCATCCGGTAATGATTGATAATCTACTCCATAACTAACTGCACGACGAGCAATTCTATGGTTTCTTTCTTTTTCTAAAGCCTCCTCAAATGTGTCTCCAGATGAATCTACTCTTCCTGTATCTCCTCTCGGATTAGTTTTGCGGACGTGAGTATGAAATGGACATTTTAATCCCTGTGTATCGTTGTCATAATTGAAATCGTCAAACTCACCTGCTTTAGTATCATCTGGTAACTCTGTCCGTCTTAATTCCGAACCTTTCATTGTTAATGGTGTTCCATCTCGAAAACGTCCCATCATTAATGCTGCACCTAATTCGACATCGCCTTTTATTTGAAGTCCTGATTTATCCTTTTTAAGGTCAGCGAGGTACTCTTCAGTGTCAATAAATGCTTTCACATCTTGTTCGAGTTTTCGACACACTAAATAACTACCATAGCTATCTTCGCATTTACCATTAGGGTCTTTAACCAAAACTAGACTAAGAGGAGCGCGAGAATCCCATTTACTCTCCTCCCATTTCTGATTAAAAGTCTTGCTTTTAGCTCTTTCGATATCTCTTTTGAGAAATAGAGGTTGACTAATACCATCAACGAAACCAAAGTGTTCAATATGCTCACCTTGTTCATTTTTGAGGATGAAGCCATCTTCTCTATGAACAACTTGAGCTAGACGATAGAGTTCTCTGGTGATTTGATTAACTGTTTGCAAAAGGCTAACTACATTATCATCAGCAATCAGCAATAAGGCATGAATTTCTTCTTGTAATCCTGGATCCCATTTTTCAACTACTGGATCACCTAAGACCTTTCTGATTGTATCGTTTTTCATGCCAACCTTAAAAGGTTCATTACCAGGAATTTGAAAAGGTTTATATTCTAAATACTCATAACCTTTACGGGTGAGAAAGAAATTCACAAATGGATCACCTGCAATTTTTTTGTCTCTGTACAATTTCGCTTCGTCTGCTTGTTTCTGAGCAGATGTTATTTTTGCGGCAAATTTGCTAATCCATTTTTTTAATTCTTGGACTTGACCAGGTTTGAATTGCAAAAATAAATGTACGCTACTATCTCTTCCATGTCCTCTGAGAATATTCCCTTGTAAATCATTGAGCAAAGCTGCATATTCACCAGGATTTTCAGGATCAATACCGTTTTCGGGAATTATTTGCAAATCTTCTTCTGTTAATGCCATTGTTGGGGACTCCTATTTTTTAGTTTGTTGATACACTGTTGCTATATTTAGTCACAGCAACAGTGAATTGAAAGATTATTGTTTCTATTGTTCTAGTTTTACGAACTTGGCTTCCGATGGAACACCATCATCATTGACGTAAAACATCATATAGTAACCAGGTGGATACAAGTTGGCGTTTGTGGGAGCCGTAAATGTCACTGAAAGTGTATTTGAAAGGCTCAGGAGTGGTCTTATCTTTAAATCAGCCAGCCGTTGTCCAAAATCAAAGGAGTGAGTTCCTGAGCTTAATTTAATCAGCACTAGAGAACCGGGTTTATTAGTATTATTTAATACTGCTGTGCCTTCCGCTCCGTATTTCAGGGTGTCAGGAGCTTTGACAAATTCTGGGCGTGGTCCTGCTTTCAACAAATAAGGAGGGGTAAAAATTTCTGCTTGCCAAGTTTCTGCGGGGACAAATGGTTCTGGATCACCATCTACAAAATATGCCTTGGGATCTTGGTAATACTTGTCTAAATCGAATGTTTGTACATTCCCGTCCTTGTCTTTGAATTGAGGTATTGTGTAGTAATTTTTCGGATCTGGTAAAACGTCAACATGAACTTTTCCATCTTTAGACCTAGCTGCACGACTAGGATTACCACCAATAACTAAGACACGAGCATCAGGTAATAATACAGCATTATTGTGATACAGCCTGGGGAATTTACCGGGATTCATTGGTTCGGTTTTATAACCACCAGGTGATGATTTATCAGCAGTCATCAACAGTGGCTCAAAAATAGGTTTGTATTCCCCATATTCACCACCATTAACTACTAAAATTTGTTTGGTGGGGAGAATTACAGCCTGACCCATAGCCCGGGGTTTATTAAGAAATTTAGGATATATTTTCCATTCCCCTTTTTCAGCAGACCAACGTTCTAAAGTATCAGCAGTTCTGACTCCTTTGGCTGCTAAATTGTAATTGTAGCTATTTTTTTCAAAGGAATCATTTTCTTTTTTACCCTGGTAAGGACGACCAAAGTTAATGTCATTAGTACCAATGATGCCTCCCATTAATAAGACATCACCTTCTTTATTAGGATCTAAGATTCCAGTTCCATAAACTTTGGATATATTTTTTCTGTCAGGTCCAATTTCAAAACTGACAGTAAATTTCCCATTAATATCCTTTTTAAGAGACATTAAATAGGTTTTGTTGCTTTCATGTATTTCCAGGGGAGACTTACCTGCACCATCACCTGTAATTAACAACTTACCATCGGGAGTGGGAAAAATTCGAGGATAAAGATCAATGCTATCGTAAGCATCTATTTTTCTAGAACCGCTCAATGTTTCTTTAACTAGTTTATTAGTCGGATCACCTGGAATTAGATCACCATTTTCATCAATTGGCCTACCTTTTTCATCTTTCTTAACTACTGTGTAAGTGTAGTTATCTGTATACTCGATTTTGGTATTGAAGGGACTATTTTCTACATAAGTCAGATCAATATATTGAAACTTGTTAGTTTTCGGGTCAAAGATTTCAATTGAAGGGGTGATCTGATTGGGTTTGTCATATTTCAAACCAGAAAAAATAACTAGTTCCCCAGTTGCTAAAGTAATAGGCGTAGGATACCAACGTCCTTCTCTTAACTGACCAACTGTAGACCATGTTTTGGTTTGATCTTGTGGATTTTCTGTGTCCCAATTATATAAGTTGGTTTGTTTTGAACCTTCAAATTTTTCTCCTGGGTAATAACGATGAGAACCACTAATAAATAGTACGTTACCATCCGGTAAATGCACGTTGGCTGAACAAAAAGGATCGTTGCTTTGTTTATTCTCTAGTGCGTTGGGTGAAGAAATGCGCTCAAATGTATTGGTTTTTGGGTCAAATAAGGCAGAATTATCAACTACTGCATAATCTCTTCCATTGACCCCATCAATGAATTTGTTACTTGTTCCCTCTTGAACTAATGTGTTACGGTTACTGCTACCATTGACTACTAATACTTTACCATTAGGTAGTAACGAAGTATGTACACCTTGCATCCAGTCTTTTTTATCTACGGGTAAAGGTACTGTTTGCCATTGTCCTTTACTGGCATTTTCAATCTTGGCTGAAATTACAGTGTCGGCTCTGACAATGTCTGGATTGATTATCAATCCTAAACAAGTCAGTAAAATTATGAGAAACTTTACTTTTTTACTCATTGTTTGAGTCTCTATACTGGTATTGCTAATATGTACTACGTTTTGTAAAACAAGAACAAATTCGTTATTTTTTTTTAATATTTCTGTTTTTAATATGGGTTTTAAGTTAAAATTTTGTCGCTATTTATACTCTAAGCGCTTATTCGACTTCTTTCAGCAACAACTGGGAGAGAAGTTAAATGTTAAGTAGTTTGCACTATATCTAAGGCTTGCTGAAGTTTTTCAGAGTTGATATTGTATTTAAATCCTTTTAGCGATAGAAAACTCCGGCAATTATGTCATAATTTGTAACGTATATTTAATAATTCCCCTGAAGCGAGACTATAAGCCATGAGTGAACAAGCTGAACAAGCTGTGGAAACTCCAGTATTAGACCGCTACGAGTGTCGTTCTTGCGGTTACGTTTATGAACCTGAGAAGGGAGACGACAAAAGCAATATTCCCCCAGGAACAGTTTTTGCAGAACTACCCGCAAATTGGCGCTGTCCAGTTTGTATAGCTAAGAAAACTGCTTTTGCGAATATTGGACCAGTAGGTACGGCCTCTGGTTTTAAGGAAAACTTAGGTTACGGTTTAGGTGTTAATACTCTCACACCAACTCAAAAGAACATTTTGATTTTTGGGGCTTTAGCCCTTGGCTTTTTGTTTTTTATTAGTCTCTACGGACTACAGTAAAAACCGCTATCTTGATTTACCGCAGCGAAAATCTCATTTAACCTGAACTGGAAAACCTCAGTAATACTGATGCAATCAATTGTGAAAAAGTGGCAAGGATTTTTTGCCGCGTTAATAGTAGTTATGGCCTGTATCGGGTGTAGTAGTGTTCCTTCTATTAGCTACAATCCCTGGCAGGTGATTAATGTACCAACAAAGTCGAAATTGCTCGATATTGGCTTTGCTGGTAACTCCCAACATGGTTATTTAGTGGGTGGTAATGCCACTCTTTTGGAAACTAATGATGGTGGTGAGACTTGGCAACCGCTAAAATTAGAATTGGATGATCCTAGATACCGTTTTAACTCTGTCAGTTTTTTCGGTCAAGAGGGCTGGATTGCTGGAGAACCTTCTCTCCTACTCCATACTACTGATGAAGGTAAGTCCTGGTCACGAATCGCTTTAAGCGAAAAGTTACCCGGTAGCCCCATTGCTATTACAGCAATAGGTACAAATACGGCGGAAATGGCCACTGATTTGGGGGCGATTTACCAAACTACAGATGGTGGTCAAAATTGGAAAGCTAATCTGGAAGCAGCCTTTGGTGTAGTACGTAATATCGAGCGATCCCCTGATGGTAAGTATATCGCTGTTTCTGCTAAAGGTAGTTTTTACTCGACTTGGGAGCCTGGTCAAAATGCTTGGCAACCCCATAACCGCAATAGTTCCCGCCGTTTGGAAAATATGGGTTTTACTCAGGATGGACAATTGTGGTTATTGGCACGAGGTGGACAGGTTCAATTCAGTGATCCTACTAAACCAGAAGAGTGGCTAGAGCCAGAATATCCAGAGTTGTCCACAAGTTGGGGTTTACTGGATTTGGCTTATCGCACACCTGATGAAATTTGGGTTGGCGGTGGTAGTGGTAATTTACTCAGCAGTGCTGATGGTGGGAAAACCTGGACAAAAGACCGTGATGTAGAAAAAGTAGCAGCTAATTTTTACAAAATTGTCTTCTTTAAGCCCGATCAAGGTTTTATAATTGGCGATCGCGGCGTTTTACTCAAATATAACCCCAAAGCAGAGCCAACAACAGCCCCAGCAGCTTAATTACACCCAACTCAACTGTGGGATGTAACTGAAGTCTCAACTTTGTAGGATAATAAACTCAATCATTGTTTTTGAGAAGGGAGTGAAATAAATGGCAGGTACCACTGGAGAACGTCCGTTTTCTGACATTGTTACCAGTATTCGTTACTGGGTAATTCACAGCATCACCATCCCCGCACTATTTGTCGCCGGTTGGTTATTTGTCAGCACTGGTCTGGCTTATGATGTTTTTGGTACACCACGTCCTAATGAGTATTTTACTCAGGTTCGTCAAGAAGTACCAATTGTGAAAAACCGTTTTGAAGCAAAACAACAAGTAGAAACCTTTATTGGAAAGTAATTTGACATCATGGCTAGCGGTAATAACATCAATCAACCAGTTACCTATCCCATTTTTACAGTCAGATGGCTTGCGGTTCATACCCTAGCTGTCCCTACTGTATTCTTTTTGGGCGCGATCGCTTCAATGCAATTTATTCAACGCTAGGAGTTAATCATGGAAAGAACGCCTAATCCTAATCAACAACCAGTTGAATTAAACCGTACCTCTCTCTATCTAGGACTACTCTTGGTCTTTGTGCTGGGAATTTTATTTTCCAGTTACTTCTTTAACTAACTGGGCTTTTTAACGTCAGTTGCTAGTTAGGTAACAGATGGGAGAAAATTCTCAACTGACAACTGACGAATGACAACTGACGACTGACAACTGACAATTTTTGTAAGTGAGGAAAAAACTGTGTCTGGAAGTGGAAGAATTCCCCTGTGGGTCGTCGCTACGATCGCAGGTTTAGGTGTCATCACTGTTGTAGGTATCTTCTTTTATGGATCTTACGCAGGAATTGGTTCTTCAATGTAATGCTACCGGAAAAAAGGCAGCAATTAAAAATACAAAAGACTAAATTTTTGCTTGATCATCATTTTTGAAATCCTGCTTCAGAAATTATCATAAAAACCGCCTACCTCATAGAGATAGGCGGTTTTGTTAGTTTCTAAATAGGTAATTAGCGTAAAAACTAAGTAACCAATTACCCATAGCCTAATTAAGCAATATCTTCACTTTCAATGTATGAAAACAAAAATGCGAAAATTACTGCTGGTAAAACTAAGCCGGTGAGAGGAACGAAAATAGAAGGCAAAAAGGAGGAATAAGCCAACACAGTGGGCAAAAATGAACTTGACATGATGATAAAGTCCTGTAAAGTCTGACTACAATTCAAATTGAGCTTACTGCAAAATCTTCCCCAATTTGCTAAATCATCAAGATTTTTAACAGAAGTTACTAAAAAATGCGATTTAGCGGTTTTGATAGTAACCTACTATTTGCTTAAATCTTTGTTTATCTTCCTCATGAGCGTTTGGTAGCCACGAAATCCATAAACCAGCAATTTGACTTTCGTTATAATCAAACTCTAAAGATGTTTGAGAAATTAATCCCACTTCTACCCCTGCTAACTGATTTAGATGGGCTGCTATTTCTCGATATACCGCCAAAGGTAAACCAGGAAATTCTATTTTCTCTTGTATTTCCATATCTATAAATCTCTGTGCGGCTTTTGCACCACAATATAATTACTAGCAGATGCTTTAGTTAAAGGTTTAGATTCTTCCACAGGTTTTTCTCCCACCTGTTTGACAACTTCAATCCCATATTCTTCTAAAATTACGGTGGGATTACTGCCTTGACGCATTTCAATACGTTTCACTAATACGCCATTCATCAGTCTTTGTCCCGGTTGTACATATCTACTGGTTGGCTCATTCGGTGCTTTAATAATTGCTTGGGGTACTTCACCAATCGAAACTATACCAGTCACAACAACTTCTCTAGCTATTTTTGGCTGTGGTGCTAGTGGTAGATTAGTTTTTTTTGTCGGTTTTTGCTCGATTGGCTTTAGTTGTGACAAATTGGGTCTGAAAGCGACTACTTTAGTTACTGGTTTAGCAGCGGATTTACTAGCCAGTACGGTCTTTGGTGTCGGTTTTTGCTCCATTGGACTTAGTTTTGCCGACTTGGCCGTTGTATTTATTGGTTGTTGTTTGATTATAGTAGGTAAGGGCAATAGCGTAGGTAAGGGCAATAGTGTAGGAACTGAGATTTTTGTCCTTGAGTCCACAATTTGCCCAAAGGGGTCTGTTCGTCCTTTTTGTATGACCAGTAATCGTTCTGCACCGTTAGTCGGTGGAATCAAAGTGCCAACAGATTCACGATTCCTGATTGGTCTAGCAGACACCATGGGATTATTCAAAGCCAACTCTAAAGATTGTGGTTGTGTTATTTGCTGGGTAGTTGGTTGAGGACTAGCAGTATTAGTATTAGTGCTAGTGGGCGTTTCACCTATCGTACATCCAGTCAGCGATAAGGTTGTTAAAATAGTTGCGGCTGCAATAGCTGTGGCTGTAATATATGAATTTGTAATCATTAACTTCTCTTAAAAACTATAGGGCGGTTCGTTTGTGGGTTGAATCACTCAGGCTTGAACTTAGTTCTTCAAGATACTCAGACATAAAGCACTGAATGTAGCTAAACAATATAAAAACTTCACCAGATTGATTAAGTGCATGGTCTTAACTAACATTTGTTATATTACCAGCATCAACTAAAATTAACAACTAACTTTACCCGTCATCCATAATATTTTTCAACAATTCCAGCCCCTTCTTAAGCCGCCTGGAAACTGTTACAACACTAATATTCAGAAGTTGTGCTACCTCTTTTTGGGTGAACTCATGAAAAAAAACATACTCAACAACTTCACGAGTCAGTTTTTCTAACTTAACCAAGGCTTGTTGTAAACGAATTTGATCTTCTTGGGCTAATTGAAAACTGCGATACTGAGGATCTGGAACTAATTCACCCAAACAAGTACAACCTTCTTCTCCATCTTTTATAGGTACATCTAGACTCAAGGGTGTGCGGTTAATCAATGCTAATTTAATTTCTTGCCATTCACTTAGAGAAATTTTCAATGCAGCCGCTAATTCACTATCCGTGGGTTGACGATGATATTCCTCACTCAGAGAACGACAAACCGCGACAGCTTTTTGTTGGATTTCTAGCCAGTGCCTGGGTATTTTCAGGGTGACACTTTTATCTCGCAAATAGTGTTGAATTTCACCACGAATGTAGGGCATGGCATAGGAACTAAAGGCATTTCCCAAAGAAATTTCAAATTTCTCAATGGCCTTAATTAAGCCTATACAACCTACCTGTAGCAGATCCTCATAGCTTTCATGGCACTGATTAACCCAATAATAAGCTTCTTTTCTCACTAATCCAAAATTGAGTTCTACCAATTGATTGCGGACTTTTTCCGAGGGGGACTGCTGGTACTCTCGCAACAACTGTGAAATTTGATGTTTTAGTTCGTCCGTGGCTATTTTAGACATAAAATTTGAGTTTTTAAGTGAATTTGGAATCTGTTGATTAACACCTTCCTGATTCTAGACATCAGAACTATATTCAAATAGCTATTGACATGGGTTATGTCAAACTATCTCCAGAGAAATCTTGGCTGTATCAAATATTATTCCATGGTTTATTCCGCACAGTTAATTTTCATAAAAGTGCTTTAGTGTTTTTTACTCAATTAAATTGAGTGTGTTTGGTAGTTAGTTAAACAACCGTTATATAGGAATCCAGTTTGATTCTGTGAATTTACTTGTGTGGACAGGGAACACTTCGAGAAGCTCAATGCATCGCAGGGAATGGGGAACACGGGAAGAAAAACAGAATTGATACCTACTAATTCTTGTATGGCTACGTCACGCAAGCTATCAAAAATCAAATAGGAGTCCTATAGAATGAAAATATACAATTAGTAATTAAATAATAAACCGGAATTGTACCCAATTAAATTAATTAACAATCAGATTTACTTATATTTCTGGAGAATTTGAGAAGATTTAATGATTATTAGCCTTAAACCCTAGTTTCCGAAAAAAAACCAAGCAGCACCTCGCTATTAATGTGCTACTTGGTTAAGGGAATTCCACAAATAATTTCTTAGGTAGGTTAGGTAAGATGCCTATTCTCCAAACATATTGGAGTGGGAGCTTTTTTTGATGTGGGATTCTCTAAAATTTATTTTATACAATTCATGGATGTATGTGAGAATATTAACTTACCAAAATCTGGATATATTTTTACACTTCCATGATGTTGTATAAATATTTAATCAGTATTTTAGGACTGAGGCTCAATGCGACCGTAGAACAAACCACGAATCTTCACTTCTTTAGGTTCACCTGCGCCTAAATCTGTATCAGAAGGTTGTTCACTTTCAAAAGTCCCAGCGATTTCACCGGAAGTGTTATCAACTTTGGCTACCTGCAAAGAAATTTTGCCATTAAGAACTTCTGCCCGCTTAACGTTAGTACGGGTTAATTCTTCATCATCAGCTTGGGCTGGTAAAGCCACGGCATTATCATAGCCACTAACAACACCACGACCTTTAGGATCTAAGAAAGCAGCACCACGATAGGAAGGGACTTTAAAAGTTCCTTCAAAGTCAGTGGATGTATTGATGCTAGTTAAATTAGGTTGTGTTTGTGCGACTAAATTTTTGATGGTAAATAAGAAAGGTACTAGTTCACCACCGGGGAGCTTAACGGTGATAGCTTGGAAGTCAAGACCATCTTTTTCTGTAAAAGTCAAGCTATTATCTGGGTTGATGGTGAGCTTACCTTGTACTTGGTCAATGGTAGAAGTATATCTGGTCATAACTTTACCAGGAACAAATTCTGCTTCTTGACGTTTGTTAGCAGGTTCTTCTTTAACAAAGAAATTAGTGGGTTCTAAACAAAGTTCTTTGATAGAATACGTTACGTTAGGATCAACTGCAATAGAACCACGGCTAGTTTCTGCTAGTTGGGGACATTTGTTAGCCAAACCAGTGCCGCGAATTTGTTCGTAAGTGAGTACATCACTCACGCTGGTAGAGGGCGCATCACTACAAGCAGTGATTAGTCCCAAGCATAGAGCGAAGAAAGCAACAATTAAAGCGCGATACCTCATGGTCAACCTCAATCTCAAAAATTAATATCTAAGTTGTCAAACTGGTTTACTAAACGTACTTAAACGCATTGCGTTTCTGAGTCTAGAATTCAAACCATAGACTAAGCAATGAACCGCATCCATTTGCGATTATGTATGTGTTGCCAGTACATACAATAAACGTATTTGGATAAGGAAATTAGCCAGATCATACGACTTTTTTTAACTCAAAATCAAAGCACTCTAGTGGTTAAATCCTGCTCTAATACAGAACGGATTATGGAAAAGCCTTCTCTACCTTACCACCAAGGATTCTTGTTACCTAACAATAGCCAGAAAGTTATATGTTCGGAAGTCAGAAGTCAGGCTTCACGTCATATTTCTTGAAAGTTAGGAGTGAAAGTAAGAGTGCTGGTTGGCTATCGGCGTAATTTTTATCATTTATACAAGTGCATACGGCAACATTCTAGTGTGGAACTAAGGAATGTAAATTAAATAAAGTACAACTCTTAATTTAAGTTATCTCATGTTGGGTTACGCTGTTGCTTCACCCGATCTATATATGACTTACGCATAAGTTAAGCAATAAACGAACCACTCCAAGCACAGAGAACACAGAGAAAAGGGGATTTAGGGAGGTATATTTTGAGTAAGTCCTGCCATCTATAAAAAACTGTAAAGTTTTTTTACAAGCAACTAGTTTCTTTAAAACTCCTGTGATATTTTATCTTTGTACTCATAAATAGTGAGTTTCAAGGTAAATTTTTATTTTGAAGCAAGCTCTTTATTATACCAATTTTTTACCGATGTTGCCTTTGATAAATCGTAAAGTAGGCAGTAGAGCCTTGTTAAAGAAGACTCTTAGTCTGTGTTTATGTGCAGTGTTTTTTCTTCTATCTCTGGAAGTTCCCACAGCACAGGCTTTAGTTGAGTCTAAACAATACCCTGTGAATAACATAGGACTAATAATTAATGCTGTACCCAAGGGAGATAGGTGGTTAAAGCATCTTAACGAGGATCTTTTACCTTTCTGGACACAAAATACAGCCCTTGGGGAAAATGGCAACTTTCCCACCTATAGATGCAATGATGGCTCTTTATATAGCCCAGCTGAACCTTGCATAGAATTAGCAGAACCAATTCCAGGCATCGTTAAACTCGACAGAGAATATGTGAGAGCCAAGTCAAGACAAGTTTTTGCTTATGGTGTGGCCTATAACCTGACAGGAAATAGAAAATATCTCAGCTATGCTAAAGCAGGTGTAGATTATTTACGGGCTAATGCATTGGTTAAATCTGGAGTTGAAGGAGCCTATACCTACTTTGATAAAACAGGAAAGGGGCAACCTGAACAAGAAAAGCGCATCAGTCAAGATATGACCTATGCTCTTTCTGGATTAGCATTTTACTACTATCTGACCAGAGATCCTCAGGTTTTACAGGAAATAGTGAATGTTAAAAACTACATTTTTAACTATTACTACGATCAAGAATGGGATTTAATTTCCTGGGCAAAAGCTGACTATATAGATTACAAAAATCCCGATGGTACTGTAGAGACAGTTAGCACTCAACAAAGAGAATTAGTAGCGCAACTGGATCAAATTTACGCTTACATGATGTTGCTCACACCGATTTTACCCAGCGAATTTAATGGTGTGAAACTCCAGCAACAGTGGAAAGATGATTTAGTGCATGTTGCCACCATCATGAGTGAGCAATTCTATACTCCCGATAAGAATATCTTCTGGGGAGCAATTACCGATTCTAAGAACAAGAAATTAGCCACAGATCATACAGATTTCGGTCACTCCATTAAAACCTTGTGGTTAATTTATGAAGTTGGCAAATTAACCGGACACTACGATTTAGTCTTGTTTGCTCAAGAAGCAGCCCCAAAAATCCTAGAAGCAGCTTATTTAGAAGATGGTACTTGGGGACGTAGAATCAATGAATATGGACAAGTAGAAAGAGATAAAGAGTGGTGGATTTTAGCAGAATTAGACCAGGTTGCTGCTACTTTAAGCCTCAGAGATCCATCCTACGCCAAATATCTACCAACAACTTATGGTTACTGGTTTGAATACATGGTAGATCATAAAGACAAAGGAGTTTGGCATTGGGTAAGTGCTGCTGACAACAAACCTGATATCCATTTTCCCAAACAACACTCCTGGAAAAATGCTTTCCATACCTTTGAACACGCAATTGTTGGCTATTTAACTGGACAAGAAATTCACGATTTGCCCAGTACCTTATATTTTGCCTTCCAAAATGGAACTCCTGATTACACTCGAATCCGTCCCTATACCTACGCGGCAAAAGTGAAATCAGTAGAAGAAATACTCGATTCTGAAAAATATCCAGAATTCAAAAAACAAAAGGTGACATTTACCGACATCCGGTAAGGAATTAGCCATCCAAGACATAGTTATAAATCAAGTAACAATGTCTTGATCAAATTATCAGCATTAACTCTGTAATGAGGAAGATAAATCTATGACTATCCAAACTTTCAAATTTTTTGATGATGGATTAAAGCCTGAGCAGAGGTGGCGTAATGAGTACATGACCAACACCTGTTTAGATGACGATCTCCTCTGGATTCCTTATGGTGAAGGAACTTGGTTTCAAGCTTGTCACTTTAATGTGACTACTGGTGGTTTTGCTAACGTTCTGAAGATTTTACCAGGAAAACAACTGGACACTCACTATCACATTAGTACGGTGCATGGTTTCACCATCCGGGGTCTATGGGGATATCGGGAACACGACTGGATAGCTACCCCTGGATCTTATATTTTTGAACCTCCTGGAGAACTGCATACATTATATGTACCAGAAGACTCTCCAGAACCAATGGTAACTTTCTTTGCCCTTTCTGGTGGTTTGATCTATACCCATCCCGATGGTTCTTTTGCTGGTTATGACGATGGTTTTACCCTATTGGAAATGGCACGGGAACATTATCGCAACGTAGGTTTAGATGAGTCTTTGATTGATGCCATGATTCGTTAAGGTAAGACATCAAAAAATAAAGATATAAAGATATAGTTGCCACTTCCACAACTATATCTTTATCTTAATTAAATCAGAAGCCAGCAATGGCAGCCGAAAATCTTTTAGCAATTCAAATCAAACATGAGTGTTAATACACAAGGACTTAATTTGGCATTAGTTACAGCAGTGGAAACTAACAACGTAACCACTGTGATTGATTTGATCAAAAAAGGGGTTGATGTCAACAAACGAGGACCTTTACCCCTGACCCCATTGATGATTGCTGCTGGTCGCGGTTATGTACAGATGACCCAGACCCTCTTGGATGCAGGAGCAGATGTTAATGTCATTGATAGTGTGACGGGAGCTTCTCCATTACATAAAGCTGCTCAAAGTGGTGTTGTGGAGGTAGCGAGAATACTCCTAAAACATGGAGCTTTTTTGAATCTGCAATCTGCCATCGTGGGACATACACCTTTAATTGATGCAGTGTGGTCGAAAAAGCCGCCGATGGTGAAATTCTTATTGGATCAAGGGGCGATCATCAACATCAAGGGACATCATGGTGCTGACGTTTGGGAATTTGCCAGCAATGAAGAAACTTGGACTGCTGGTTTTACTGCTCCTGGTCAAGAAAGCTGGGGTAAGTCCATCCGGCAAATGTTAGAAGAGCGTCAGAAAGCAGATGAAGCAGCCCAGAAACAGCCGTTAATGGAATCTGTTTCAAAAGGCGACTTAGCTGCTGTGAAAAGTCTGATTGCTCAAGGTACAGATGTAAACGAGTCTTCACCTATTGTGGGTGGAGGTAACGATGGTCAAACGCCTCTGTTAGTTGCTTGCTTCTTAGGTCATAAAGAGATAGTTTTAGAACTGTTAAAAGCTGGAGCTAGTCCTCATATTGTGGATTACTTAATGAAGGCTACTCCTGCTCACAAAGGTGCTTATGCTGGAAGACCAGAAGCTGTGAAAGCTCTGATTGAAAATAGCAAAGTTGATCTTTTAGCTCAAGGACCATACAACGGCTACACAGCACTGCATGATGCTACTTGGCATGGTCATACGGAAGTGGTGAAGGTACTTCTAAATACTAATGTCCCCTTGGATCTTCAAGGACATGATGGCAAAACTCCACTAGACCTAGCCATTGAGTATGGGTACAAAGATATTGAGGCACTAATTAGGATGAAGATGCAATTTCCTGGCACACCCTTAAAAGGAAAAAAAATAGCTGTCCTTGTGGAAACAGAGTATATCCCTGACGAAATTGAATATTACAAAAATGGATTTCCGGCGCTGGGAGCAGAAGTAGACTTTTTATCCTATCTCTGGGGTAAAGAAAGTCGCACCATTGTTAGCGATATAGATAATCCTGACAAACAACTACATAAGATGGTAGTCACTAAAGATGTTGCCAACTACGATCCGAATAATTATGACATCGTGTTGATGGCTGCTAACTATTGTGCTATCAGACTCCGGGAAATTCCTCCAATGGGAAATATCGGTAGTCCAGAAGAATTGCAGCGGCCTCCAGCAGTGCAGTTCTATAAAAAAGCTATGGCCAACAAACGTATTATCAAGGGCGCCCTTTGTCATGGTTTGTGGATTTTAACCCCTTGTCCAGAAGTATTAAAAGGACGTAAGGTTATTTGCCATACTGTTGTGCTGGCAGATATCGTCAATGCTGGTGCAACCTTTGTACCAAATCAAGGTTATGTGGTTGTTGATAATGATTTAGTCACTGCGCGTTCAGCAGCAAATCTCAAAGAATATTTCAACACCATTGTGGAACTAGCTATTAAGGGTATTTCCCGAAATTGCGAATATCAAAGATTGCTGTAGGATAGTCTGTTGTCCTACTAGTCCATTTAATATTTCAACAACTTTTGAAAATTCAAGGTGAGTTTGTGATTAAATCAATTCGGTCTTTATTCAAAAACTGTGCAACTTTTGTTGCTGTTTGTTTTGCTGCACTGACAATTACACTGACTTGTTACACTCCATCAGCGAAAGCAGATGCCATCTATCACGCCTTCGATGAATGTTTTGCCAGTATCAAAGCCAAACTGCCCGACATTAAAACAGCAGGATACGATTACATCCAAGTTTCGCCTCCTAATAAAACCGCCGCACGGGATGATAATGCTTGCACTTCAGACAAATACTGGTACATACAGTATCAACCCCTTGATTATGCCCTAGAGGGAAATCTGGGAACTGAGCAAGAGTTAAAGGATTTGATTAATGGGGCGCACGAAAAAGGTATTAAGGTAATTGCTGATGTCGTCTTGAATCACCTGGCTAATTACAAAAACGTTGCTGGTCACGACATCAAACCTTTCCCCACAGCCTATCCTATATTCCAGGAGCGGGAATACTTTCATGACAAAGAATGTATCAAGGACTACAATAATTCCTCTGAAGTGGAAAATAATTGGTTATGCAGTCAAGATGACCCAGAGGGATTACCTGACCTGAAAACGGGTTTGCCCTATGTACAAGAGCAACAACAGAACTATCTGAAAAAACTACTTGATTTTGGATTCGATGGTTTGCGTTTTGACGCTGCCAAGCACATTTCTCGCCAGGATATGCAGAAGATCCTCGCAGTTATCCCTAGTGACAAGCTTTACTATGGTGAGGTCATTGGTAAGGATTATGGCGAGAGCATGAGTTATATCCCTGTTTTTCCCAAAGTAACAGATTTTCAACTGGTCAATACCTTAAAAGCTGCTTTCGGTTTTGGTGGAGATTTGCGCTCTTTAGTCAATCCATCAGATACCCAACGTGCTTTGCCTGGTAAGGATGCTGTTACCTTTGCTCGCAATCATGATACTTGGGCTCCAGGACAGTTTGATAATTGGAAATTTGATGATGGGGATTTACCCTTAGCAACAGCTTATGTATTGGCGATTAACGAAGGAACACCCCTGATTTTGAATTTTGATGCCTTCAACCCTACAGTTGTTGCTGCTACTCAATTTCATAAGAAAATGGACGCACAACCTCAATACTATCGCAATGGTAATGAAATTGCTGCTAATGCGGACAATCCCAATTTACTCTTTATCGAGCGAGGAAATAAAGGTTTAGCCATTATCAATAAAGCCGGTGAAACATTTGATTTTAAAGCTGCAAAAATACCCGGTTTAGAAGTTGGCTGCTATGACGAATTACAGTATAACTTCAAAATGTGTGTGGCTAAGGGTGATGATGGTCAAAAATACATTACTGAGTGGGGTTCAAAGAATCGTGGAGGCATAGAGATAGGACCACGCACGGCTCTTTTCTTTGTCAAGGCTGAGGCATAATTTGAGACGATAATTATTATTTTTGTCTCAGTAATAATTTTTAACCTTTGTGGAAAATTGCGATCGCTTTAATTTTAGGCGATCGTATTTTTTATTTGGGAATATTTATTGTAACACACATTCTGCATTCTAGAGTATTTATGCTTAGTTCCAAACTGGAATGCTCCCTTACATACTCCAATATTTAACTCCAATATTTAACTTTGTTGTTGATTTAGAAACTTTTCCAGTATCCTATTAGTTTTATGGAGTAGAACCTTTCATGGAGCATGATCAAAATTTGGCCTGTGAGGATTTATCCTGGCAACTACAGGCGATTTCTAACGCGGTAAAAAATGTAGCTGAAACCTGCGAGGGGGATGTAATTGCTATATTGGCTGTGTTACGTCATTTAGAACAATTACACAGAGAAATTCGGGATGGAGTGTTTCAGGAAAATTTGCCCGATAATCGCCAAAGACTGTACTCATTGCTCAGAAATATCGAGTCCGAAGGAGGTTGGCCTTATATTGCCAGAATGCGAATACAAGCTTTGTTAGTGAATTTGTCGCAGTCAGCTAGTAATGAGGATACTCCTCCCAACCACAGTCATGATGTTTTTCCATCCTCAGAATAGATTAGCGTTAAAAATTGTTGTTGTGAACAGGGAAGGGGGAAGAGGCAAGAAGGAAATTTTACTTTTCTGGAGAAACTGTGGTTTTCTGCCCCTCTCTACTGAGAGTAAAATTATTATGTAAATTAATGTAAATTAATGTAAATTAATGTAAATTAATGTAGGGTTATGAAACCAAAGGCTGTAAAGAATTGGGCGCGGGCTGATACTGTTGCCGGACTTACGCAACTGGTACATTAAATATTTGACTATATTTTTAGTAACTATAAGTGAACTCAATATCCAAAATAAATTCGATTGTGATTGACAAGGAGTACAAATGGCTGGAATATTATCGGTTTCTCGGACAAATTTAGCTCAACGTCGGCAAAAATTACGCCGTCAGCGACAAATCAAAGTTATTCAAGCTATTTGGCGAACGGTTGCTGTGACTGGAATTGCTTCAGCCTTGTTATGGGTGGCAATCCACCCAATATGGGTATTAAAGGATTCAAAGCAAATAGTGATAAAATCCAGTAATAAAACTGAACCGGCTCAAAAGGACATTTATTCACTGTTAGGATTATCCTCTCCTCAGTCTTTATGGCGAATTGAACCTTCCGTGATTGCTGACTCTTTAAAAAAACAACCAAATATTGCCCAAGCCACCGTTAGTCGTCGTTTGTTTCCACCTGGTTTAATTATTGAAATCCAGGAACGAGTTCCCGTGGCTATAGCCCAAATAAGTAAAAAAAGTAAACAGCAAACTACCACTAGTTGCACAGTTGTACCTTCTGCTCCGGGCAAGTCTGCTGATGTTAAGCCTTGTGTACAAAATAACAGTGCAGCTAATCAGCAAAGTGAACTAGGTTTACTAGATGCTAGTGGGATCTGGATGCCCATGGCTAGGTATATGTCAATGAATCCTCAAGGGAAATTACCCCAGATGATGGTGATTGGTTCTCCCTCACAATATAGGCCATTCTGGACTCAACTTTATGAAGCTATTCGTCAAAGTTCTCTCAAGGTGACGGAAATTGATTTTCAAGATCCCACAAATTTAATTTTGACGACTGAATTAGGAATTGTCCATTTGGGTAGTCCTAGCGACAAATTACCTAAACAAATTCGGGTACTGGAGCGAATGCGCCATTTAGGGACTCAAGTTAATTCTAGTAATATGGATTATATTGATCTAAAAAATCCTGCCATGCCATTAGTACAGGTGAATCAAAAAAAATCAGACTTAGATATCAAAAAATCGGCACAACTGAATACAAAACCCATCCTCAATCCCTGAATACCGACATTTTATTGAATTAAACTGAGTTTAGTAATTTTATATTTTGGCAAATTGGCAAATTAGTGTATATTATACATATAGATGTCCGATTTTGCAGCCATTAGTTAAAAAATCATGGTCAGGGTTTGAAACGGTTGTCAAATCAATATCTGATATTCTGAAAAAATATGAGGAGGTTATTAAAAGTTATTGGTAGGATTAAGGTTTATCAAAAAGCTAAGTAATCAATCAAATATTCTATTTGAAGTAGTGCCAGCAGCTTTACACCTAGAGATGGGTATGAGATCAATAAACATCTGGGGTTTTTTGGAACTATACTTTTTAGGAATAGGGGAAAGTTAGCAACATTAGCGTTTGGTATCGTATACTATACAGCTAATTATTTTATTTCACAAATCCACCAAGAGAAAAATCGGCAAAAAACAAAATTTATACAGCAGTAATCAAAGCTACTAGTCCATCTAAAAACGCCATAACCATTTTACAGCAAGTATTTGACTTTGAACCGTGACTTTTGTTGTTTCTGTAGAAGTTAAATTTTATGCCTGAATCAGCGATAAATTACTAGATATAGCCTACAACGTCATCTTAGGCTGGTAAATAGTAAAAACAATAAAATACGATGCCAATTTTGGCAACGTCAAAATATACTTGATTGTTAAGTAAATCACACCGATAAAAGTCGTTTATCTATCCTTCGCAAATCCAATGACACTTGATAATAACCAAGGGCTAATCTATAATTCTCAAGCCGGAAACCAGCCAGGATTCTCTCTAGCAGTTAACGCCACGAATCCTTTTAATAATTCTTCTTTAAACTTCACCCAAGGTCAAGATCATAAGAGAATTTCTACTGAAAGTAGGAGTATTGGTGAAATTGTTCCAGGTCGTGTTGCTAACATCAAGGTGATTGGTGTCGGTGGTGGTGGTGGTAATGCTGTCAACCGCATGATTGAGTCTGATGTCTCTGGAGTAGAGTTTTGGTCAATTAATACTGATGCCCAAGCTTTAACTTTAGCAGGCGCTCCTAGTCGTTTACAAATTGGGCAAAAGCTAACTAGAGGTTTGGGTGCAGGGGGAAATCCCGCTATTGGTCAAAAGGCTGCGGAGGAATCTCGTGATGAAATTGCTACTGCTTTGGACGGTGCGGACTTGGTATTTATTACTGCTGGTATGGGTGGGGGAACTGGTACAGGCGCTGCCCCAATTGTCGCGGAAGTAGCCAAGGAAATGGGCGCTCTCACCGTTGGTGTGGTGACTCGGCCGTTTATCTTTGAAGGACGCAGACGCACCAGCCAAGCGGAACAGGGAATTGAAGGTTTGAAAAGTCGAGTTGATACTTTAATTATTATTCCTAATAATAAGCTCTTGGAGGTGATTCCTGAACAAACTCCTGTCCAAGAAGCTTTCCGCTATGCCGATGATGTGTTACGTCAAGGTGTGCAGGGTATTTCTGATATTATTACTATTCCTGGTTTAGTAAATGTTGACTTTGCTGATGTGCGGGCTGTTATGGCTGATGCAGGATCGGCTTTAATGGGCATTGGTGTAAGTTCAGGTAAATCTAGAGCTAGAGAAGCTGCGATCGCTGCAATTTCTTCACCTTTGCTAGAATGTTCTATTGAGGGCGCTAGAGGAGTTGTGTTTAATATTACTGGTGGTAGTGATTTAACTCTTCATGAAGTGAATGCGGCTGCGGAAACAATCTATGAAGTGGTTGATCCTAATGCCAATATTATTTTTGGAGCGGTAATTGATGACAGACTCCAGGGAGAAGTGAGAATTACTGTGATTGCTACTGGCTTTACTGGGGAAATTCAAGCCCCTTCAGCGCAAACTATCGTTACTCCTAGAGTGGTTACACCTACTCCCACTCCTACTACTACCAGAAGACCTGCACCACTACAACCACCTGTTAATAATCCCCCCCCAGTTGCAGAACCACCCAAGGAAAAACCTTCTTTAGATATTCCTGACTTTCTACAAAGACGACGGACACCACCCAGAAACTAATTCAAGTTGTCACGATTGGTAACATACCAAAATCTCTATAAACCTTTATTAAGAAAGGTTTAGATTGTTATACACAATTTTTTGTTCTCAATAAGAATTGTGTAATGTCTATATTTTCGTTCTTTATTGCGACTAAAGATATGTTAATAAACCAAATTCTCATTTCAAATTCTCCTTGGAATTTCTCTCTAAACTTGTGGTTTTATAATCTTTAATCCTGAATAGAAAAACCAGATCCCCGAATTTTAGTATTGATTCAGCATTCATTGATATCATTAAGGAAAAAACGGGGATATCGCATCTATTGTAGCTTGATTAAACCTCCTAAATTCTGACAATTTCATAACCATTATGTCCGACTTTAATAATGACATCAATAACTACATCCAAGACTTACAAGAAAATAGTCAACGCGGTGGAGAACGCAGTCATTACCCCAGCCTAAAACGACTAATTGAGGGTTTAATGATGGGGATTAATGCTAGAATTGAAGAAAAAGGTAATCAAGCAGGAATACCAGATTTAACTATCAGAAAAAATGAGCGGATTTTAGGATATATAGAAG
>Ga0315905_10001700_pt1 | contig 23485 bp, 17 predicted proteins | sample LakEriMetagenome_5_FD_203522 | JGI IMG/M metagenome (GOLD analysis project Ga0315905, IMG submission 203522) | Freshwater fungal communities from buoy surface, Lake Erie, Ohio, United States - Buoy 4 MA121 | ecosystem: Environmental > Aquatic > Freshwater > Lake | place: USA: Lake Erie, Ohio...
GCGCCTTTCGGCGGGCAGGCTTTTTACTTTTTATCCACCCAAGGCGGACAAGCTTTTTACTTTTTTATCTAATTGCTATCAAAAACAACAACAGATAAATCCACAACACATCAACAAAGTGCCAATACGTACTAATCAACTCCACAGGCACAATGCTATAATTTCTTTGTTTAGTGCCGAAGGTTTTAAGCGACATCACCATCAAGGCAATTACGCCGCCAACAACATGGAATCCATGTAAACCAACAATCACATAGAGAAAGGAATAAGACACACTGGATTGTAGTGTAAATCCATTTCTCCACAAATCGCTGAAACCAACATACTGTGTAACAACAAAAAGAACTCCTAGCACCAATGTAACAAAAAGCAACCTTCTGTATTTTGCCATCAGGCGTTCTTTAAACGCTTTGGCTGACAAATGTATCGTTGCGCTGCTGGCCAGTATGATTATCGTGCTGTACCAAAAAGCCTGAGGTAATTCAAACGACTGCCAATTGGCCTGACTTCTTTTTACCACATAAGCGCTGGTTAATCCTGCAAACATCATTACAATACTTCCAATACCTACCCACAAGGTGAACTTGTGAGGATGAATTTTATTTTTCGGTTGTATTGACTCTGTTGCCATGGCACTTTATTTTTTTATTTTGAGCTTATTGCCTTATGTATGCAATTACATCTTATTGGCGTATAAACTTAAAAAAACAATCATCAAATAAAAATAAGAACTGAACATTACCCTTCTTGCCGATTGCACATCCATTTTTAAATACAACATCACACTAACGTAAAGCATAAACAAATTGCAAACTAAAACTATCCACATGCTTTCTATTCCGGTGATATGGTAATAGTATGGAAGCACTCCTATAGGGATCATCATCGCACTGTACATAATGGTTTGCAGGGCGGTGAACTTGGTTGGTCCTTTGTCGCTAGGCAACAATTTAAATCCTGCTGCACTGTAATCTTTGTGTGCAACCCATGCTATAGCCCAAAAATGAGGAAACTGCCACAAAAACTGTATAGCGAAAAGTATCCAGCCGCCTGTCCAATCGTTGGTTTGATTAGAACCAAAACTGGCTACCCACCCTATCAAACAAGGAAGAGCACCTGGTATGGCACCAACCAAAACTGCAATGGAATTAACTTTTTTCAAGGGAGTGTAAACAAATCCGTACAACACCAAACTAAAAAAACTTAACCAAGCTGCTTCGGCACTAAAAGTATACATGATAAAGATTCCCGCTGTACCAATTATACCTGCAAAAGCCCATGCGTGTTCAGGCGTCATTCTTCCGCTTGCTACCGGCCTGGTTGATGTTCTTTTCATCATGGCATCGGTATTGCGTTCAAGAATCTGGTTGATGGTGTTGGCGGAGCCTGTTACAAGCATCCCTCCGGCAAAAAGTAAAAGAACTTGAATCAGATTGAATCTGATGTTGGGTGCCAGCAGGTAACTAATTACCGTACTAAACACCACCATAAAACTTAGCGTGAACTTACACAATTGAAAGTAGTCTTTCACGCGACTCACCAATGCAAAAGAAGTTGAACTCGATATTTTGTTCTCGTTTTCGTGCACTGTTTATTAATGTTTGCTTTCGTCTGCACCTACAGGTACATTTTGAGCAATAAAGTCTTTTCCGTCTTTTGAATAATCATATGGCCAGCGGTGAACCTCAGGAATATCGCCAGGCCAGTTTCCGTGACCAGGACGAAGTGGTGTGGTCCACTCAAGTGTATTAGCTTTCCATGGGTTAGTATCTGTAACTTTTCTTCCTTTCCAAATGCTATAGAAGAAGTTAATTACAAACAACAATTGAGCCGCAAAAACAATAAGCGCAATCATGCTTATGAATTGATTCAAATCTCCGAACATCTTAAATGACTCCCAGTTAGAGAAATCATAATAACGGCGAGGCATACCGGCCAAACCTTCGTAGTGCATCGGCCAGAAGATTAAGTAAGCACCAACGATTGTCACCCAGAAGTGGATATACGACAAAGTATTATTCATGTATCTTCCGAACATTTTTGGATACCAGTGGTAAACTCCTGCATACATTCCAAAGAAAGAAGCCACACCCATCACAATGTGAAAGTGTGCAATTACAAAGTAAGTATCATGAAGATGTATGTCAAGTGCTGAGTTACCAAGGAAGATACCTGTCAAGCCACCGCTAATAAACAAGCTTACAAAGCCGATTGCAAACATCATACCTGGTGTAAATCTGATGTTTCCTCTCCATAAGGTAGTCAGCCAGTTGAACACTTTAATGGCAGATGGTACCGCAATCAACAAAGTGAGCAACACGAAAACAGAACCGAGGAACGGATTCAATCCGGTTACAAACATATGGTGTGCCCAAACCAGGAACGCCAAAATGGTAATGGCAAACAAAGATCCCACCATCGCCATATACCCAAAGATTGGCTTACGGCTGTTAACAGAAAGTATTTCGGAAGACATTCCCATTGCAGGCAACAGAATGATATATACTTCAGGGTGACCAAGGAACCAGAATAAATGCTGAAACAATATAGCACTACCGCCTTCGTTTGGAAGAATCTTTCCGGCAACAACGATATCGCTCAAATAAAAACTTGTACCAAGGTTTCTGTCAAACAACAAAAGAATAGCGCCCGACAACAATACAGGGAAAGAAAGAACGCCCAATACTGCCGTGAAGAAAAGCGCCCAAATGGTAAGTGGCATACGCGTCATGCTCATTCCTTTTGTACGCATGTTTAGGATAGTAGTAATGTAGTTCAAACCACCAAGTAAGGAAGACACAATAAACATGGCCATACTTACCAACCATAAATCCATACCGATTTTACTTCCGGTAGATGCTTCGCCCAAAGCGCTCAGTGGCGGATATACTGTCCATCCTCCGCTTGCAGGACCAGTCTGAACAAACAAAGAAGACATCATAATAACTGAAGCTAGAAAGAAAAACCAATAGCTCAGCATGTTCAACATAGGTGATGCCATATCTCTCGCACCAATTTGAAGTGGAATCAAAAAGTTAGCGAAAGTTCCGCTCAAACCTGCAGTCAATACAAAGAACACGAGAATTGTTCCATGCATGGTAACCAAAGCATAATAAAATTCAGGAACAAGCTTTCCGCCTTTAGCCCAATGGCCCAACAAATCTTCCAACCAAGGATAGGTTGCATTAGGGTCTGCCAATTGCAAACGGAATATTACCGAAAACAATCCGCCAATAAAAGCCCAGATAATACCTGTTACCAAAAACTGCTTGGCAATGGTTTTATGGTCTTGACTAAACACATATTTGGTAATGAAGGTTTCATGATGGTGATGATCACCGTGATGTGCTTCGTGATGTGCTTCGTGATGTGCTTCGTGATGTGCTGTTGATTTTAATGTTGCTGTGCTCATAGTGTTTAAAATATGATTGTTAGTTCGTTTGTTTTATTACTTAGGCATTACCGCAGCCATTGATTTGTTGGCTGTAGTGTCTGCGGTATTTTCTGTTTTTGGCGCTGCTGTTGGATCTTTGTCTGGATACAAAGTGAAGTACTCGGGCTTCTGCGAAGCAAGCCACTTGTTGTAATCGGCCTCTGATTCCACAACTATTACTCCGCGCATAGAGAAGTGTCCTTTACCACAAATTTGATCGCAACTGATTTCATAAACGAAATTTGGATTGCCTGTTCTTTTCTTCATGTCCTCGGTAGTATATTTTGGAGTGAACCACATCGTTGTTGGAATTCCCGGAACAGCATCCATTTTCATTCTGAAATGCGATAAACCAACATCATGAATCACATCCATGGCATTGATAACCAGCTTAATTGACTTACCAACAGGCAAGTGCATTTCTGTTGTATGAAGATCATCATGACTTTCGGGGTCTTCGAAGTCAACCGCAAGCGTATTTCCTGAAGGCTGATTGTAAAGTTTATAATTTTTCTTTCCAAGCTTACCATCTTTACCAGGATAGCGCATATCCCACGCAAACTGATGACCGGTGATTTCAACAACAACGGCATCTTTTGGTGCATCTCCTGTAACCTTAAACCAAAACTTCAAACCGAATACAACTAATATAGTTAAGAAGATAGCCGGAACAGTAGTCCAAAGCAATTCAAGCTTGTTGTTGTGCGGAAAATAAAAAGCTTTGTTTCCTTCGCGCTCCTGGTATTTGAAAGCAAACCAGAAAAGCAACACCTGGGTGATTAAAAATACAACTCCCGTTACACCAATGGTGATGTAAAGCATCATATCTATTTTTTCACCTTCTACAGATGCGGATCCCTGAGGAAACAATGTTTTTCCATAATACAATTCATTGCAATACCATGCGCCATACATTCCCAAGATCAAAAAGGCAATCATGAGAAATGCATTGATTTTGTTGTTTTGCTTGCGGGATTTTTCCTCTCCCTTCAACACACTAACATATTCGCTGGCTTTGGCAATCTGAAAGATTACCACAAAAATCATAACTACGATTGCAATAAAATAAAGCTCCTTCATTGGTTAAGTTTTTTTCTTTTAAAAGGCCTTTTGATTAGCCTGCAAAAGTTATTTTAGGTTTAACGCTTTTTATATTAAGTATGGTGAATGATACTTTCTTTTAGGAATGGATGATTTTTCGCAGTAAGCTCATGCTTCGTGAAAAACCTACCCACACCCCACATTATGATTCCTATAAACAACGCCGCAATACCAAACTCGAAAGGCATCATTTCAGCATGGTCTCTCATGGTACCTGGCATTACCATTTGATACAAATCTATCCAATGGCCAAAGATGATAAGCACGGCCATAATGGTTACCATTGTCCAATTACGCTTAACCCCTCTTTTCATAAGTATAAGCAAAGGACAAAGGAAGTTTACAAAGAGGTTAAAGAAAAATATTCCTTTATAAGGGCCCGACTTGTCTGCCGTTCCTATTCTTTCAATAAAATATTTGGTTTCTTCCGGCTGGTTACTGTACCATATAAGCATATACTGCGAAAACCATAAATAAGTCCAGAAAACCGAAAAAGCGAACATGAATTTTCCAACGTCATGCAAATGTTCTTCCGTTACATATTCTAGCTGTCCTCTATTTTTCAAAAAGATAACAAACAATGCTACTAAAGACATACCCGATACGAATGTGCTTGCAAAAGTATACCAGCTGTACATGGTGCTATACCAGTGGGCATCGATACTCATGAGCCAAAGCCATGGAATAGTTGATGCAACCGATAAACCAAAAAAAACTGAGTATAAAGATGCCCAAACTGTATTCTTCCAAATCCATTTCTTTGCGGTATCGTGATCCATTGCGCCGTTTTTGTCTGTTTCAAGACTCAAGCTGCGCATTTTACGTCCGAGCAACCACCACATTATGATGGAAACGCCAGACCAAATAGTGAAAAATGTAGGATTTAAAAAGCCGCTTTTGCCATTCAAAATAGGATCCTTTGCTACGGCTGAAGCATCAAGCCAATGATATATGTCGGTTCTTCCTCCCCAAACAATAGCCATTAAAACAACATAAGTGATGATTCCCAATGTTGGTACTAAGCTTGAAATAGCTTCGGGCACTCTTCTTAAAGCTATTTGCCATCCGCCCATTGCCATGGTAGTTACACAAATGAAAAACATAGATGCATTAACTACCAGCAACCAATAAACGCTATTCTGCAGCAATACTGCCCAGAAACGTGTGCTTCCGTGATCCTGATGCGCTGCACCAGCCTCATGTGAAACTGCTGCAAAAGGATGTAGCATTACAATACCATATAATAAAGCCAATAAGCCCGCGCCTATCAAACCCCATGTCCACTTTTTGTAACCAGCCGGTAATTCAAATTGCTTGTTCATCTAAATAATCTTTGTTTTATAAATGTGCCTTTTGCAAAGGCATTCTTATGTTTTTTATTTTTAGCTTTTGGTGGTATTCGATACGGCCGGCACAGCTTTTGGTTGTAATGTGCGGACATACTTTATCACCATCCATCTCATTTTTCTATCTAATTGTGAAGCATAGCTCCCCATGTTGTTTTTTCCGTAGGTAATAGAATGGAACATGGTTCCGTCAGTCATTTTCACGTAAGTGTCCAATGTAAGGTTGGCGACACCGCCAATCTTTCCTGAAGTTGACAAAGGTCCGTTACCCGCTCCCTTATCACCATGACATATAGCACAATTGATGTTATAAATTCTTCCTGCCTCTTTCATTTCCATTTCACTCATCGCGTCAACTGGGTTTAGAACAGCTGCACTCATTTTATAGCCATTGCTGTCATTGGGCAATGTGTAAGGATAAAGCTCTCCTTTTTTTATTGTTCCGTGAACGGGATTGTTGTCGTAATAAATTTTACTTCCTCCCAATTCAGCTAAATCGGAAGTGAATATGGCCGAGTCTCTTTCTGCATAGGTTTCATAAGCTCTGCTGTAAGCCATATCGGGCATGTATATTTTACCGGGCTCACGCTTACTGTCGCAACTAACGATGGAAGCCGTTATTGCAATTGCCAGAAACGATAGTGTTGCTATTTTTTTCATTGGTTCTTTATTCTTTTTAAATCCGGGGTTTTTTCCCGTAACGATCTACTTTTTTATTTCAAGCAGAAATCAATACCCTTTCTCTTCTCTGTAGAGCTTCTGCTCTCTGTCGTATCTTCCAATCCACCATCCTGTTTCCGCATGTTGAATATTTATTTCTTTTGCGCCTGCTTTTTCAAGAAAAGACTTTACTTCTTCGTCGTTTGTTTTGTCTGTGCACTCGATAGCCATCACAAAAAGATCATCAGTAGCTCTTGCATGGAAGTGATGTTTTTTCACGAATGGTGAAAGCTGACACAAATAACAGAATGTAAGCACCATTCCCACAGCAGAAAACAAAACCGTCAACTCAAAAGTGATGGGAATCCAAGCAGGTAATGCAAAGTGGGGCTTACCTCCAATATTCAAAGGCCAGTCTTTCGTAAACACCCAGCTCATAAAGCTCAATGCTGTAGTTGTACCGGTGATTGCATAAATAAAACCTGCAGTATGCAAACTGGTTTCTCTTAATCCCATTGCATGATCAAGACCATGAACAGGAAACGGGGTGTAAACGTCGTGGATTTTGTAGCCCACTTTGCGAACATTTTTCACCGCCGGAAACAAAACCGCCTCATCATCAAAAGAACCCACTACAAATTTTTTAATTCCTCCAGCCATAGTTTTTATTTAAAAAAATTCAAAATTTTAAAGTCAAAATTCAAAAAACGCTTCTACGAAAATTTACTTTTTACTTTTTAATGCGCATGCTCCACTTCTTCAATGTAAAACTTCTCTACATCTGTTTTTTCTATTTCAGTCATTTTTCCTTTATAATTCTCTCCACTGGTTTTGAGAATTGACTTAATCTCTGCTACCGCAATTACCGGGAAGTACTTCGCAAACAAGAAGAAGCAAGTAAAGAACAATCCGAACGTACCCAGGTAAAATCCGATTTCCCAGATAGTAGGACTGTAGTATGTGCTCCAGCTTGATGGTAAGAAATCACGATAAATAGAAGTTACGATAATTACAAAACGCTCGTACCACATACCGATGTTTACAACGATACTCATAAAGAAGGTTACAGTAATGTTTCTTCTCAACTTACGGCTCCAAAACAATTGTGGAGATACCACGTTACAGAACATCATCAACCAATAACTCCATCCATATGGACTGAAAAGGTTAGCTCTGTTTTGAGAGAAAGCGTACCACTCATATGGATTCTGACCATACCATGCGATAAACAACTCTGTTAAGTATGCACATCCCACAATACTTCCGGTCAATACGATTACTTTGTTCATCGCTTCAATATGACCAAGTGTGATATAATCCTGAAGTCCCATTACTTTTCTCACCACAATCAAAAGCGTTTGTACCATAGCAAACCCACTGAAGATCGCGCCCGCAACGAAATAGGGAGGGAAGATGGTAGTATGCCAACCCGGTATAACCGAAGTAGCGAAGTCGAATGATACGATAGTGTGTACCGACAATACAAGTGGTGTACTCAATCCTGCCAACACCAATGAAAGTGATTCATGACGCTGCCAGTGCTTGGTACTTCCTGTCCAACCGAACGAAGCCACACCGTACATCATTTTACGGAATTTGGTTTTTGCCCTGTCTCTTACAGTTGCCATATCGGGCAAAAGACCCGAGTACCAGAACAATAATGATACAGTGAAATAAGTTGAAATCGCAAATACGTCCCAAAGAAGCGGAGAGTTAAAGTTAACCCACAATGGTCCGCGCGAGTTAGGATAAGGCAATACGAAGAACGCCATCCATACACGGCCCATGTGCCATATTGGAAACTGTCCTGCGCACATTACCGCAAAAATCGTCATTGCTTCAGCAGCTCTGTTCACACCTGTTCTCCATCCCTGACGGAACAACAAAAGAATGGCCGAAATCAATGTACCGGCGTGACCAATACCAACCCACCATACGAAGTTGGTGATATCCCAACCCCAGCCGATAGTTTTGTTAAGGTTCCACTGTCCGATACCGTAAGTTACCTCTCTGTAAACGCTGTATGCTCCAAAAAGGAGTAAGCCAACGCTGATGTAAAAACCAACATACCAAAGTTTGCTCGGTTTCATCTCAATGGGACTGATTATATCTTCAGTTACCTGATGATAGTCTTTGTTACCATCTACAAGAGGTTCCCTTTGTTGTGATTCGTATTTGAGTAATGACATATTCTTTATGCTTTACGCTATTTTCTGTTAGCTGTTAGTCTTTTGTTTTTTCAGTTACCCGTGATGCGCTTCTGTTTCATGATGAGCTTCTGCTTCGTGCGCACCAATGGCTCTGTCTGTGTTTCTCACCTTTGCCAAGTAGCTTACGTTCGGAAGAACGTGTAATTGCTCTAACACATAGAAGTTACGATGCTTATCTGCTCTTGCTATTGAAACTTCGCTTTCCTTATCGTTAACATTACCAAAGCTGATGGCGTTTGTAGGACAAGCTTGCATACAAGCAGTCTTAACATTACGAACCAACGATGGGTCTTGTTGTTTTTTAGCTTCCAATTTATTTTCCTGCAAGCGCTGAACACAGAAAGAACATTTTTCGATAACACCTCTTGAACGTACGGTAACATCAGGATTCAATACCATTCTTGTCAAATCGTCGTTCATTTGGAATACCGCCTCGTCAAGTTCTGTTCCACGCAAAGGCTCTTGGTTGTTAGCAAAGCTATCTGATCCGGTAAAGTCAAGCCAGTTGAAACGACGAACTTTAAACGGACAGTTGTTTGCACAATATCTTGTACCGATACAACGGTTGTAGGTCATTTGATTTAATCCCTCACTGCTATGGTTAGTGGCAGCAACAGGACAAACATTCTCGCAAGGAGCATTATCACAATGCTGACACATCATTGGCTGGAATACCACATCAGGATTGGTCACATCACCCGTAAAATAACGGTCGATTCTTAACCAATGCATTTCGTGCGCTTTCTGAACCTGAATTTTACCTACAACACTTACGTTGTTTTCAGCCGTACAAGCCACAACACAAGCGCTACATCCTGTACAAGTATTCAAATCAATGCTCATTCCCCATTTGATACCTGGCTTTTCAAAATCAGGATAGATGGTTCCTTCTTTTACGAAATCTGTTTTTCCTTCTGCCAACAAACCACTAAGCTCATGTTTGGATTCTTCCAATAAAGACTCAGGATTTTTGGTAAAGCTGGCAAGGTTAGTTTCATATATTACAGGTCTTCCTTCAGAAGAACCGTGTACTTGTGTTTGTGCAAGCGGATAAGTATTTCCGGTTTTTTCAGCCGTAGCTACCGCATTGTAAATAAAAGATGTTCCATTAAATGCAACCAGTGGATAAGCGCTTTTACCGGCACCTGTTGCTGATTTTCCAACTCTGTCTAATGAATTTTTTTCATCAGCACTTGCTCTTCCATAACCCAACGCAACTGCAACAGTTTGGTTGTTTAGTCCTGGAAGTATTAATACAGGCAATTCAATTGAATTACCGTTTGCTGTTATTTTGATGGTTGGTTTTTCAGGAGTAACCTCATAAGCATCGGCTTGTCTTTGATTGTTCATAATGTCTATGCCAATCAATTGCTTTGCCAATTCAGGACTAACCATTGCGTAGTTGTCCCAGGTTACTTTTGAAATTGGATCCGGTAATTCCTGCAACCAAGGATTGTTTGCCTGACTTCCGGTACCGATTGATACTTTTTGATAAAGCACCACTTCTGTTGCGCCTTTTGAAGCAGTGTTAGCTTTAGCTGAAGCAGCACTTAAAGCAGAAGCATTGTATGCAGGAGCTGCTACAGTAGCTGTTGCATCCTGTGCAACACCGTCTTGAAGCGCTTTATTGAAATCTATTCCTGACCAGAAGTTTTTAAGATAAGATTCGTAATCTGTCTGATTGCTGTTATTAAAGGCAACAACCGCTTTACCTGTTGAATCTGTAGAAGCCGTTGTAGTTGATTTGCTTCCAGACCATTTCAATAATGATGTTTGGAAAGCCCTGGTTTTAAACAACGGGTTTATTACTGGTTGAAGAAAACTATAGTGTCCTGATTTAGGCTCTGCGTCACCCCAGCTTTCTAACCAATGATGAGATGGAACCACATATTTACATTGTTCGGTGGTTTCATCCATTGTACCGTTAAAAGAAACAGAAAGGGGCAACTTAGCAATAGAGGCTGCTAATTTTTTTCCTGATGGGTGAGCATAAACGGGATTGCAACCATAAACGAACAAAGCTCCTACAGTTCCGGCATTAATATCAGAAAGAAGGGTATTCATTTCCGAATCGATGCCTTTTCGTGTATTGTTGGTCGTTGTCCAATCTATTGTTGAGCCGTTAGCGCCTATTATTTCGTTGATGGCATTTACCACCACTTGAATATTTGTGTCATTGCTTCCGCAAACAACCAAAGAAGCTCCTTTGGTTGTTATTAATTCAGCAGCAGCTTTATCAATTCCTTCTTTCAATTTTGCGTCGCTAATTGATGGTGCCGAAACGGCTCCACCCAATTTTGCCAACAAAGCCAAAGCGATTGCTCCGGTTTCAGAAGGTTTGTGTGTAAAACGGTCGTCAGCGTTACTTCCGGTGAGACTTAACATGCTTTCAAAATGAAAGTGGCGATTAAGCTTAGGTGCTTCACCGGTAATCTTTCTGTTTACAGCATATTGTTTACTAAATTCCACAGGGCTCAACCATGTACCCAAGAAATCAGCTCCCAAGCTTACAATGGTTGAAGCTTTGTCGAACTGATAAGAAGGAATGGCTTTTTTTCCATAACAAACCTCATTAGCCTGCAACATTCCGCTGTAGCTCACTTCATCATATTGAACGTGACGAGTACCCGGATATTTAGCTTTAAAGTCTTCGATTAATTTTAAGGTAGAAGGAGAGTGAATTGTTGAAGTAAGCAACACAACTGATTTTCCTCCAAGGCTTGCCAAAGCAGATCCAATCATCTGATCAATGGCATCAAACGAGGTCACTTCTTTGAAGTCTACGCCGTCTTTTTGTAATGGATGGCGAAGACGAGTAGTGTCATATAAATCAAGAACAGAAGCTTGCGCCTGAGCGTTTGTACCACCTTTTGTTATTGGAGACAAATCGTTGCCTTCAATTTTAATAGGTCTACCGTCTCTTTGTTTTACAACAACACTGATAGCATCTCCACCGTTGATGTAGGTAGATGCATAATAATTGGCAACACCCGGAATCACATTGTCGGGGCGCTGAAGATAAGGTATAGATCTTCTCACCGGCATTTCACAGCTCGCAGCAATGGTTGCTGCGGCAGTACTGAAGCCCAGGTATTTAAGAAAGTCTCTGCGAGGTGTTTTACCGTGCTGAAGTCCTTCATTGGAAATCTCCTCAATGGGTAGCAAATCTTCTTTGAACTCGTTTTCAGCAGACTGGTTAAAGGTCTCTGTTTTTTTGAGTTCTCCGAAACTCTGCCAATACTTCTTATTGCTCATAGTTTGTTGATTCTGTTGTTCGGTAATACTGCTTTATTAATCCGTTGAATAATTGATTAGATTAGTAGTGACATTTCTGACACTCTGTTCCGCCAATGTTTTCTACGGTTACGCTGTCCATTTTATGGTTTTTGAGGTCCTTGTGGAACTTCTCATAAATGCTGTAGAATTTATTTCCTTCACCGGTTTCCTTGTTGTAGAAATCAACCTTGCTTTCGCGGTGACAATTGATACACCAACCCATGCTTAGGTCAGCGAACTGATAAACCTCAGGCATTTCCTGAATGTTCCCGTGACAGGTCTGACATTGTTGTTTGCCTGCTTTAACGTGCTGGCTGTGGTTGAAATAAACGTGATCAGGAAGGTTGTGGATTTTAACCCACGGAATTGGTTTTGCTCCGTCGGGCGTACCGTCGCCGTTTTTATCGGCATTGTATTGCTTGGTATCCGGATTCCATCCTGCATACCTGTAAAGCTTTTGGATTTCTTCAGTACCATTTACAGAGGATCCGTCTTCTTTAACGATTGGGTCTCCTTTGTACTCTTTGATGGCCATGTGGCAATTCATACAAACATTCACCGAAGGAATTCCGGCGTGTTTGCTGTCTTGTGCGCTTCCGTGGCAATACAGACAACTTATCTGATTGGTACCGGCGTGTACTTTATGAGAGTAGTAAATTGGTTGATCTGGTTGATAGTTTTTCATTCTTCCGAGGCCTATGGCACCGGAGATAGTATAATATCCTCCTATGGCGAAGAGAACAAGAATACCCGCCATCAGGTAGGTTTTGTTGCGGTAGAAAGGAACGGGTTCGCCGCGATGTATGCCATCTTTTTCGTCTGAAAGTTTTTTTAGATTGCTGTTAACCTGCACCAGAATCAAAGCAATAACAGCCAGTATCAAAGTTAGAATACCAAAAAGCATGGAGTTGTCTGATGAACCGGATGAGGAGCCGGATGCTGCATTTCCCGCAGTTGGTGCCGGTGGCGTGTAATCATCAACGTACTTCATTATCGCGTCAACCTCATCTTTTTTAAGATTGGCAAAGGCGGTCATCACGGTTGGCTTCCACTTTTCAAAAAGCGCCTTCGCATAGGCATCAGAAGCAATCATCTGTGCCGGGTTTGCCACCCATTTGTAAATCCACTCCGGATTGGGTACTCTCTTACTCCAACCCTTCAATGCGGGACCTGTGTAATCAGCATCGGGCTTATGACAGTTGGCACAATTCGCTTTGAAAAGCGCCTCGCCGTCGGCTGCGAAAACAGTATGATTGGAGAAAAAAGTAAGCGCGAAGAGAATAATGAGCAGGGCTTTTGGGGTAGTTGTTCGGTTTCGACTCATAATCAGTTATCGGGTCTAATGTGGAAAAAATCCTTTTTTCGGAAGCAAAATTAAGGTAGCCTATTGACATTATATCAACATTTTTCGTTTTTTTTTTCGCCGATTGCATATGGATTTCAATGCTTTGTGAAAAACTTCAAAGCATATTGTCATAAAAATGTAATTATTTGAACAATTTTATTTTCTAATGGAATTATCCCAAAGTTTGATGCCTTTTCTGCAATTTTGTACAATGCTTGAAAAACTAAAAACCAAATGGGGGGTGGGTTCGCTTCAGTTGCTCCTTATTCTTACAACGTTTGCGCTCGGGGGAAGCGCCTGCGGAATTATCAGTAAAAAGATTTTATCGCTGCTGGAATTAAATAGCAGCTTGCTTAACACTGTTTTATATATAATATTATTAACTGTTTTTTGGCCGTTATGTGTTTTATTGATTAGCATTCCTTTCGGACAGTTTTCCTTTTTCAGGAATTATATCGGCAGGGTAATTAGAAAACTGACTGGTAAAAAATCTCCTTCCGACAAACTATAAATTCAAAGAATATTAACAACCGTTTGACTTTTTCTTTGTTAACATTGTTTTATTAATTCTTTTCGCTTGTACCGATTACTGGTTTTTCTTTTATTGTTTAGTGTTGAAGCCTCGGCTCAATTTGAGGTTTGTGGAACCGTATTTGACCTCGGTAAACGCAATTATGTTGAAAATGTAAAGGTTTTCAGTAATTCGGGCTTTGCTTCAGTATCGGACAGTTTGGGCAGGTATTGTATAAGGGTATTTGAAAAGGATTCGATTTTTTTTGTTTACAACAATAAGCCCACGCTTAAGTTTTCTGTAAACAACATTACAGACTTGCTGCACTTCGATATTTCACTTCATGTGAGTGTTAAGGGCAAATACCAGCTAATGAAAGATGTGATGGTTTTCTCAAAAACCTATCGCGAAGATTCTATAGCAAACAGGGAAACCTACAAATCGGTGTTTAGCTTTTCTACTCCAGGATTCACTTCTTCGATTTCACCAGACGGGAGAGTTGGTGCCGATTTAAACGAGCTGATAAACATGTTTCGTTTCAAAAGAAACAAAATGCTGTCTTCCTTTCATAAGAGGTTATTAGAGCAAGAACAAGACAATTATGTGAAGTACAGGTTCAATAAAATTTTTGTAAAACGAATAACGGGACTCGAATCGCCGGCGCTGGATTCTTTTATGGTTTGGTACAAGCCCTCTTATTTTTTTGCAAGCCAGTGCGATGAGGTAACATTCAACCAATATATACTTGATGCCGCCATTCATTTTTTAAACCTATACAAACCTGCAGAAAAAACTATGGAATACAATAAGCTAACGCCCGAAGAAGAATATGTGATTGTTCACAAAGGAACAGAACGGCCTTACGTGGGCGAATACACGAATAATAAAGCTGCGGGTAAATACCTTTGCAGAAGATGCGATGCTCCACTCTATCTTTCTAAAGACAAATTTGATTCGCATTGCGGATGGCCCAGTTTTGACGATGAGATTAACGGTGCAGTAAAGCGTGTACCCGATGCCGATGGGCAGCGCACGGAAATTGTTTGTGCAAAATGCGGAGGCCATTTGGGGCATGTGTTCATTGGTGAACTTTTCACGTCCAAAAACACCAGACACTGCGTAAACTCTATTTCAATGAAGTTTGTTCCGGAGCAGTAAATTAAAAAGACATCAGCTTATTCACGCAATCTGCCAATCTTGCGGTTGCCATAAAATTCTTTTCCAATTCCAAATTGAATGGAATGGGCGTGTCTAAGCTCGCGCAACGCATTACAGGCGCATCGAGGTGTGGAAAACAATGTTCTCCAATCCATGCTGCAATTTCGCCACCTATACCGCCAATCAGGGTGTCTTCGTGTAACAACAAAACCCTTCCTGTTCGTTTAATCGTTGCCGATATGGCGTCGTAATCCAAGGGCAATAATGTTCTTAAATCGAGAATTTCTATTGATGTGTCTGGATGTTTACTTGCGTATTCTTTAGCCCAATGCACACCCGCACCATAAGTAATTATCGATATATCTTCTCCATGTTGAATGGTTCTTGCTTTACCGATTTCAATTTCATAATAATCATCCGGCACCATTCCGCTGATGCTTCTGTACAGCGCTTTGTGTTCAAAGTAAATAACCGGATTGGGGTCGTTGATTGCAGCTATAAGCAAACCCTTTGCATCAATGGGAGAGGAGGGGTACACCACTTTCAAGCCGGGCGTGTGAACAAACCAAGCCTCGTTGCTTTGGCTGTGAAACGGTCCTGCGCCTACCCCGCCGCCGGTTGGCATACGAATGACCACGTCGGCATTCTGACCCCAGCGGTAATGTATTTTGGCAAGGTTGTTGATAATTTGATTGAAACCCACCGTTGCAAAATCTGCAAACTGCATTTCCATCATGGATTTATAACCCATCAAACTCAACCCCAATGTTGATCCTACAATCGCGCTTTCACAAAGCGGCGTGTTTCTGATTCTTTCTTTTCCGTATTTATCAACAAAACCTTCTGTTACTTTAAAAGCTCCTCCATATTCGGCAATATCCTGTCCCATCAAAACAAAATCATTAATGCGCTGTAAGGATTGATCCAACGCATCGCTGATGGCGTTGATGAATTTTTTCTCGGTTGAGTTTCCTGAAAATAAAGGCGGTTCAATACTACTGTTGTCTAATGTAAGTACCGGTGGTATTGTTCTTGGGGCGTAAACATCATTAGTTTCTTCCTGTGTATTCGGCACAATAGCTATTCCCTCAAAACCAATTTTCAATTCTTCTTCAATGTGATTTTTGGTTGCCAATCTGAATTCGGCAACCTCGCCTTGGGTAAGAACATGCTCAGCAATCAACCATTCTTCGAAGTTTTTTATGGGGTCTTTCTTTTCCCACTCTTCAAACAATTGTTTAGGCACATATTTTACACCGCTTGCTTCTTCATGTCCGCGCATTCTGAATGTCATGCATTCAATGATGTAAGGTTTTTGATGCTTTATGCAATATTGTCTTGCATGTTCAACGGTTTCATATACTTCAAGAATATTGTTTCCGTCTATTTTTTTTCCTTCAATACCATAACCAATTGCTTTTGATATTAAACTTTCGCAGCGGTATTGTTCGTTGGTTGGAGTGCTCAATCCATAGCCATTGTTTTCGATAATGAAGATTACCGGCAAATCCCAAACAGCGGCCGTATTGAGCGCTTCATGGAAATCGCCCTCACTAGTACCTCCATCGCCCGTAAAAGCTACAGAAACCTTTTTTTCTTTTCTGAGTTTATGTGCAAGTGCAACTCCATCGGCAATGGCCAATTGCGGACCAAGGTGAGAAATCATTCCGCAGATGTGGTGTTCACTGCTGCCGAAGTGGAAACTTCTTTCGCGACCCTTGCTGTAGCCGTCTTTATTTCCTTGCCATTGTTTAAACAACTTACTTAGCGGCATATTTCTGGAAGTGAAAACACCGAGGTTTCGGTGTAGGGGCATGATCCATTCGTCTTTATCAAGCGCGCGTGTTGTGCCTACCGCTATTGCTTCCTGACCAATTCCACTGAACCATTTGGAGATTTTTCCCTGACGAAGCAAGACCAGCATTTTTTCTTCAATCATTCTAGGGAAAAGAATGGATTGGTATAAATCAATCAATTGCTCGTTCGAAAGGTTGTTTCTTGAAAATTGCATGGGCAAATTTCCCACTTATTGATGAAACAGCAAAAGAATGGTTTTTTAACCTCACATATCTGCCGGCGGGTGCGATTTTTTACCTCACCCCCGTCCCCTCTCCCAAGGGAGAGGGGAGAGCTCTCCTTTGTCGCCTTTGTTGGCGTTTTCACCAACAATAATTATTTCACGGATGTTGGGTTGTGTGGGGGATTTTTTTGCCTCGCACCCAAACCCTCTCCCTTGGCAGAGGGGAGTAAAATGCTGATTCGTTGTTTAAATCATAGTCTAAAAAATAAATTTAAACATGCCTCCCGGCAGAAAAGCTATTGACTTTTCTTTTTTGATTTTTTGATTTTTACTTTTCAATCAATACACCACCAGCTCGTAGAATTTTTCAGGATGTAAATATTTGTTAGCCAACTCCATCAACGTTTCTGCACTCACCGTTTTTATTTCGGCCACCGATTCGTAAAAATAGCTTTCATCCAAATCATTCAAAATGATGTTTTTCCATTTGGCCATGATTTGAAACGGCCCGTCAAGGTCGCCCAATATTCCACCTATCATGTAATTTCTTACCAGCTGCAGCTCCTCTTTACCAATCGGCTCCTCGCGCAACAACTTCATCTCTTTGTACACTTCTTCAATAGTTGCAAGTGCAACATCTTTTCCGGCTTCTGTGCTAATCAACCATGCCGAGTGCTGCACATGGTTTTGTATATAACTGTATATTCCGTAAGTATAGCCCTTATCCTCGCGAATGTTTGCCATCAGCCTCGATCCAAAAAATCCGCCAAACACGGTATTCAACACCATAACCTTTTTAAAATCCGAGTGATGCCTGTTAGGAAATGGCGCGGCTATTCTTATCGCACCCTGCACTGCATTGCTGTCGTTTATGATGCTGTATTTTTTTTGTGTTGCGGGCGATTGAATGTTTGTAAGCTTTTCTATTGTTGTGTTTACAGCCGTTAAGTCTCCGAAGTTGCTGTTCAACAATTCTTTCAAATTAGCGGGAAGCTTTCCCGATACAAACATGATGCACCTGCCGTTCAAGTAGTATTGTTTGTAAAACTGCTTACAGGCCTCTATCGAAAGACTATCTATATCCTCCACGTTTGTATAGGTTCCATAAGGATGTTGTTCGCCATACACATAACTGTCAATCAATCTTCCGGCTACAAATTCGGCTTTTTGTAAGTTCACAGCCAATCGCTGTTTGGCATTTTGCTTGTAGATGTCCAACTCCTCCTGATGAAAGACCGCATCGGTTAGCATCTCTTTTACCAGCGGAAGCAACTTTTCGGCGTGCTTGGATAGCGTATGTAAAGTGACTGTAGCTGTTTCGCTGTAACAAGCCCTGTTACAATATCCGCCGAAGTAATCAAATGATTCATTAAGCTGAAATGCCGTTTTTTGAGACGTTCCGTTCTTCAACAAAAAGTTAGTTGCAGCAGCTATTCCTTTTTGTTGATCATAACAATTGCCTGCATAATAAACCCACTCTATTTGCATCACCTCCTGCGCTCCAGCGTTGATGCTGTATACGGGTATTCGATTGTCGAGCACATAATGTTCATAGGGCTTAAGCTGCAAGGTATAATCTACTGCATCTTTTATTGATGGCGCCGTTTTTCTGTTCATGCTTAATTGTTCTTATCACTCAAGTAATACATCGTACTACAATTGTTTGGATTGAAAATGGTTTTAGAAAGCTCAATAATCTCTTTTGCCGTCACCTTTTGATAGCTTGCTAGCTCTGTATTAATAAGGTTGGCATCGCCTAGCAATTCATACATCGCTATGCTTGATGCCCTGTTCATTAAGCCCATATCTTCAAATGCCATAGCGCTCTCTGCTTTGTTTTTTACCTTTTGAAGTTCGAAGTCGGTTATACCTTCTTCCATCAACGCGTTTAATTCTTTTTCAACAGCTTTTTCTGCATCTTCCATTTTTACACCTTTCACCAATTTTCCTTCTATGGTCATCAATCCCGGATCGGTACTTCCAAAATGATAACACTCTATATTGCTGAACAACTGCTTTTCCTTCACCAGTTTTTGGTATAATCTCGAAGATCCACCTCCACTCAATATATCCGATATCAAATCGCAGGCATAATAACGGGAATCTGTACGCGAAAAAATATGCCAGCACTTGTACAACGCATCCAACGGAACATCGGCCTTTACCTCCAGATGTCTCGGTGATTGCTGTGGAGGCTCAACGGGCAATGCTCTTTGGTATTTTTCCCCTGCGGGTATTGGCCCAAACCATTTTTCTGCCAATTCTTTAATGTTCGCCGTTTCCACATTTCCTGCAACAACCAATATCGCATTGACAGGCGTGTAATGCTTGAAAAAGAACGCCTTCACATCATCAAGCGTAGCGTCCTCAACATGCTTAAGCGAAGCGCCTATGGTCATCCATTTATATGGGTGATTGGTGTAAGCAAGATTTCTCATGTTGTGCCACACATCACCGTATGGTTTGTTGATGTAATGTTCCTTAAACTCTTCACACACCACCTTTCTTTGTACCTCCAGGCTTTTTTTACTGAACGCAAGACTCAACATCCTGTCACTTTCCAGCCAAAAAGCGGTTTCTATGTTTTCTGCCGGAAGCTGACAATAATAATTGGTAAGGTCGTTTGTAGTAAAGGCATTGTTCTCTCCGCCCGCCACCTGTAAGGGCTCATCGTAAGAGGGAATATTCTTGCTTCCTCCAAACATCAGGTGTTCAAACAAATGCGCAAATCCTGTTTTTTCGGGGATTTCATCTTTAGCGCCCACATCATACAACACATTCACCACCGCCATGGGTGTGCTTTTGTCTTGATGAACCAACACTTTAAGTCCATTATCTAAAGTAAATCTATCAAATTGAATCATAGGGCAAAATTACACGCTCAGGTCCTAATTAAAACATTTAGACACAAGCTTTGTTATTCTTTTAGATAAAGATCATATACGCGCTTAGATTAAACAGTTTTCGCGCTTACTTTTGCCATTCTTAAACAATACCTACTGATGAAGATTAGCCAATTACTGGATCGCGCTTTGCAATTTGATTTTCTTTCTGCCGAAGAAGGACAATACCTTTTTGAAAATGCACCACTTACAGAACTGATGTATGTGGCCAATGAACTGCGTAAAAAACAGGTTCCTCACGGAAAAGTAACCTGGCAAATCGACAGAAACGTAAACACAACCAATGTTTGTGTGGCTAATTGCAAGTTTTGTAATTTCTTCCGAATCCCCGGACATGCCGATGCTTATATAACCGATATTGATACCTACAAGAAAAAAATTGAGGAAACCATAAAATACGGTGGCGATCAATTGTTGTTGCAAGGTGGCCATCACCCTGAACTAGGACTTTCTTTTTACGTTGATTTGTTTAAAGAATTAAAATCTCTGTACCCAAATATTAAACTTCACACGCTTGGTCCACCTGAAATTGCACATATCGCCAAGCTTGAGAAAAGTACACACAGAGAAGTTCTAATGGCGCTTAAAGAAGCCGGAATGGACAGCTTACCCGGCGCGGGCGCTGAGATTCTAACAGACAGGGTTAGACGATTGATTAGCAAAGGCAAATGCGGCGCTCAGGAGTGGCTCGACATCATGCACGAGTGTCACAAACTCAACATTACTACATCGGCCACGATGATGTTCGGTCATGTGGAAACCATCGAAGAACGATTTGAACATTTGGTTAAACTCAGAGAGGTACAAAGCAGAAAGCCCGAAGAGGCTAAAGGTTTTCTGGCCTTCATTCCATGGACTTTTCAGGATGTAGATACGCTGCTTACAAAAATTCGTGGGGTGCAAAACCTCACCACGCCCGAAGAATACATCAGAATGATTGCCATCAGCAGAATAATGTTGCCAAATGTTAAGAACATTCAAGCAAGTTGGTTAACCGTTGGTAAACAAGTAGCACAAATTTGTTTGAATGCAGGCGCCAACGACTTTGGAAGTATTATGATTGAAGAGAATGTAGTTAGTGCTGCAGGAGCACCTCATCGCTTTACCAGCAAAACTATTCAAGAAGCAATTTTGGAAGCAGGATTTGAACCTCAGCTGCGTAACCAACAATACGAATGGAGAGAACTCCCTGAAATGGTTGAGCAAGTGATTGATTATTAATGTCTTTTGTTGTTTTGAAAGGCTATATCGAGAGTATACGGGCAATAATTTTTTAGTACGCTCGTTTTAGTTATCGTCACCTTACAAAACTACACCCTATGAGCGCATTGTTCAACAACAAGCAACGTAAACCGGTTTTTCAAAGCCTCTTTTCCTGGTTGGAAAGGCTGCTGCATCTTCAGGAAGAATACCCTGTCATCTATTACAAAAAAGGCCGCCAACATAAGTGGCAGCCAAGATCAGGTGGAAATAATTCGCTCTAATTTTTCGGTGGGTTCTATTTGCAACTCTCGTTTTCGGTCACTACTTGTCCATCTATGATTACGTTGCATACATGAGTAGTGTATTCAAAAGGGTCGCCATCATACATTACCATGTCGGCATCTTTTCCTGTTTCAATGCTTCCCACCCTTTGATCAATACCCAGCAATTTTGCCGGATTAATGGTAATTGATTTCAGTGCCTCTTCAAAGGTTTGTCCGTATGCTAATGTAAGTGCCGCTTCATAAAGTACTATTCTTGTCTTAGGTACATAAGCCTCTTGACCGCTTTCAATGGAAACAGGTATTCCTGCCTTTGTCAATAGCGCTGCGCTTTCTCTCGTCATGTTCAACATATCGTCTTCATTACGTGCCATTGTTGCGTGTAAAATGATTTCCGCCTTTGCTTTTTTAATTTCATCAATCAGCAAATACGCTTCCGCTGCGCCATCCAATACCAATTTTAAATTGAACTCCTTTGCAATTCGAATCGCGTTCATAATGTCTACAGATGAATTGGCTGTGATAAGCGCTTTTATTTCCCCTTTCAACAACTGAGACAACACATCCATTTTCATATCAAAGGTGGGTCTTTTCGAACTGTCTTTGCTGCTCATTTTCTTTTGGTAGTCTTGTGCTTTTATCAGCTCCGCTCTGATCATTGATACCTCTTTTGCTTTTGTTCCGGGTGAAGAATAATTACCTGATACGGAAGGCCCAAGGGTCATAGCAAGCATGCTCAACGGCTTAATGATCACATTATCTGTTGTGCCTGGTTTTGTTTTAGCAATCATGGTTTGTCCGCTAAACAATGCACCTATTCCGTGACCTGTATGGATAGTGGTAACACCACAATCTCTTGCATATTTTACCAAAACTTCGTTGGGGTTGTAAGCATCCATTGCTCTTAATTCGGGTTGAACGGGCGACGACTTTTCAAGTTGATCCTGGTCTATGGATATGTTTAATATCCCTGAAATTCCAATCAGTGTTCTTGCGTCTATCAAACCTGGAGTTGCTGTTTTGGCTTGAATCACTTTATAGTTGGATGGAATTGTTATGTCTGCGGCTTTACCAACTGCTTTTATTTTTCCGCCCTCTATCAATACCACTGCGTTTTGAATAGGAGAAGTTGATACCGTATAAAGCGTTTCTGCTTTTACGGCTATCTGAGCATATGCAGATGTGATGAATATTTGCGCTAATAAAATTATTGCTGTTAGCTTTTTCATTTTTTTTTCGGTTGATGGTGATCTAGATATCTAATTTGTTCTTTTAGGAAAAACTATTGTTTTCCGTCTTCTTCATCTCCATGATGATGAAACTCTCCTCTGTCGGCAGAATACACGCCATAGCCTCCTGTCAAATAGGCTCTATCTTCAGGGTTGTTGATGTCATATCTTTTGTTTCCTTCTACCCAGGTTTGCTCCACTTTTGTGTATACGCTGAAGGGATCGCCCGACAACAAAACAAAATCAGCATCTTTTCCTTCTTCCAATGAACCAACCCTGGTGGAAAGGTCAAGCATTTTTGCGCCAACAATAGTTAATCCTTCCATCGCTTTTTGTCTGCTCATGCCTTCTCTTACATTAAGCGCCGCTGATCTTAAAAATAATCTGGAGTCGGTGATGCCGTCATCGGTATGAAAACCAACCTGAACACCCGCTTTTTCCAATACGCCTCCGGTTTTAAAAGAAAGATTGGTCGCTTCCAGTTTGCCGCCTGGCGCATCGATGGTGATGATAGAACAATACAATCCGGCTTTTGCTATTTCGTCTGCAACCATCCATCCTTCAGACAAATGATGCAACACAGGCTTAAAACCAAATTCTTTCGACAATCTTATCACGGTCAAAATATCGTTGTACTTGTGCGTGTGAAAATGTACAATTCTCTTTCCGTTCAACACTTCAACCAATGGCTCCATCCTTAAATCTCTTTCCGGAAGCTTGCTGCTGTCTTTGCCGGCGCGTTCCATTTTTCTTTTATATTCCTGTGCTTTCAATAAAAGCTCTCTGTCGAGCGATGCGCTCTTAGCTCT
>Ga0315905_10001701_pt1 | contig 23479 bp, 22 predicted proteins | sample LakEriMetagenome_5_FD_203522 | JGI IMG/M metagenome (GOLD analysis project Ga0315905, IMG submission 203522) | Freshwater fungal communities from buoy surface, Lake Erie, Ohio, United States - Buoy 4 MA121 | ecosystem: Environmental > Aquatic > Freshwater > Lake | place: USA: Lake Erie, Ohio...
CTGCACCTATTGATGTGACAGTTCTTACCCCAATCACAATGGTGGTTTTTGTAATTTTGGCGACTTTGACTCTTTTACTCTTGGTGGCCGATGTAATCAATCCCGTGGTTCTCAATCTTTAAGCAAGGCAATGAGGCTTTAATTCGGCGGATTAAGCCGTTGTAGTGCAGAATAAAGCCATGGTCGATCTCGGAATTCCAAGTGCGCCCCCTCCAACCTTGCATCCACGTCGCAAGACTCGTCAGCTAAAGGTTGGCGCTGTTGGCGTCGGTAGTGATTCACCGGTTTCTGTTCAGTCAATGTGTACAACGCTGACTGCAGATGTCAACGCAACTTTGCAACAAATTGCCGAACTAACGGCATCTGGTTGCCAGATTGTTCGCGTTGCAGTTCCAAGCCAAGATGATGCCGATGCCTTGGCACAGATCGCTAAGAAATCTCAGATTCCTGTAATTGCCGATATTCACTTTCAGCCTAAGTACATCTTTGCGGCAATTGATGCAGGGTGCGCGGCGGTTCGAGTAAATCCCGGGAATATTAAGCAATTTGATGACAAGGTCAAAGAGGTTGCAAAGGCCGCAGGAGATGCAGGCATTCCTATTCGCATCGGCGTCAACGCTGGTTCATTAGATCCACGTTTACTGGCAAAGTATGGAAAAGCAACTCCAGAGGCTTTAGCTGAATCTGCTTTATGGGAAGCATCTTTGTTTGAAGAACATGGTTTTTCAGATATCAAAATTTCAGTCAAGCATCATGATCCTGTAACGATGGTCAACGCTTATCGAATCTTGGCAGCCAAGTGTGATTACCCATTGCACTTAGGTGTAACCGAAGCAGGCCCTCTTTTCCAGGGAACAATTAAGTCAGCTACTGCTTTTGGAATTTTATTAGCAGAAGGTATTGGCGACACGATTCGCGTTTCATTATCTGCACCACCTGTTGAAGAGGTTAAGGTCGGAATCTCTATTTTAGAATCACTTAATTTGCGCCAGCGTAAACTTGAAATTGTTTCGTGTCCTTCATGTGGGCGTGCACAAGTTGATGTGTATACCTTGGCTGAAAAAGTACAAGCCGGACTAGAAGGAATGACTGTTCCGCTACGTGTTGCTGTTATGGGATGTGTTGTTAATGGTCCTGGTGAAGCACGCGAAGCAGATCTAGGTGTTGCTTCAGGAAATGGCAAGGGGCAGATATTTGTGAAGGGTCAGGTCATCAAGACTGTGCCAGAAGCACAAATTGTCGAAACACTTATTGAAGAAGCGATGCGATTAGCTGAAGAAATGGAAGCCGCCGGAGTTGCTTCAGGGCAACCTTCAGTTGATGTTCGATAGGGTTTACCCATGTTGAAAATGTCTACGCTATTTTTGCGTACGCTTCGCGATGACCCAGCAGATGCCGAGGTCGCAAGCCACAAACTCTTGGTCCGCGCAGGCTATGTTCGACGCATTGCGGCTGGCATTTATTCATGGCTGCCACTTGGCGTGATCACACTCCGAAACGTAGAACGAGTTATTCGCGAAGAGATGGACAAGGCAGGGTTTCAAGAGGTTGATTTTCCATCACTACTTCCACGTGATGCCTACGAAACTACTAATCGCTGGGAAGAATATGGCCCAGCACTATTTCGTTTGCAAGATCGCAAAGGCGGGGATTACTTACTAGGCCCAACGCATGAAGAGATGTTTACCTTGATGGTTAAAGGCGAGTATTCATCCTATAAAGATCTTCCCTTGAGTATTTATCAAATTGGAACAAAGTTTCGTGATGAAGCCCGCCCTCGCAGCGGAATCATCCGTGGGCGCGAATTTGTAATGAAGGACTCTTATTCATTTGATATCGATGATGCTGGACTTGAAGTGTCGTATCAAGAGCATCGTGATGCTTACATAAAAACTTTTGATCGACTTGGAATGAAGTACAACATTGTTAAGGCTGTTTCAGGTGCCATGGGTGGATCTAAATCTGAAGAGTTCCTTGCGCCTTGTCCAACTGGTGAAGACACATATGTGTTGTGTCCACAGTGTGGATTTGCTGCAAATGTCGAAGCAATGGTCACAAAAGTTGATGCCCAAGATTCATCTGCAGTTCCAGCAATCGAAGCTTTTGACTCACCTAATACCCCAACAATCGACACACTTGTAGAGCTGCTTAATTCAAAGTTTGGTGGCGGGTATACCGGCGCTCACACATTGAAAAATGTGATGTTAATGGCTGATGGTAAAGCGGTCTGCGTGTTAGTTCCAGGTGATCGCGAAGTTGATCTGAAGCGCTTCCAAGAAAATCTTGGCGGTATTCACGAACTTCGCGTTTTTGAAGAAGCAGATTTTGAAAAGTTCCCGGCTCTGGTAAAGGGATACATCGGACCACAGGATGCAAAGAAATCTGGAATAACGGTTTATGCCGATCCACGCATTGCGCCAGGAAGTTCATGGGTGACAGGTGCTAATGCAAAGGACCGTCATGCGCGAAATGTCGTCAATGGTCGCGACTTCACACCAGATTCTTATGTTGAAGCCGCAGAAGTTCGCGCCGGAGATGCCTGTCCGGAGTGTGCAACTCCAGTAGTTATTGATCGTGCAATTGAAATTGGACATATTTTCCAATTAGGCAGAAAGTATGCAGAAGCACTTGATTTGACGGTGCTAGATCAGAATGGAAAATCCCAAGTTGTAACCATGGGTTCTTATGGAATCGGTGTTACTCGCGCAGTGGCAGCGATTGCAGAGCAGACTCATGATGAAATCGGGCTTAACTGGCCAGCAGAATTGGCTCCAGCAAAGGTACATATCGTTGCTGCAGGTAAAGATGATCTCCTTTTTGAAACTGCGCTCAAGCTTGGCACTGATTTAGAAGCGCAAGGAATTTCGGTGATGCTAGATGATCGTCGTGATGCAAGTCCTGGCGTTAAATTCAAAGATGCCGAATTGATTGGCAACCCAGTCATCGTTGTGGTTGGAAAAGCATTAGCTGAAGGCAATGTTGAAGTTCGTGTTCGTAAGAGCGGAGATAAGCAGGAAGTTGCACTTTCATCTGCTGTTACTGCCATTGCTGAACTTCTGAAGTAATTGTGTTTTACGAACTTACGCTTGCCACGGGTCTTTTTCTTTTAGCTGCATCTTTTTTTGCGGGTTTTGTGGATTCAATTGCAGGTGGTGGTGGATTGATTCAACTGCCTGCATTGTTAATTGGTTTACCTAAGTCTGGAACTGCTGAGGTTCTAGGTACCAATAAGTTGTCGGCGGTTTTTGGGACAACGGCGGCTGCAGCTTTATACCGAAAGCAGATAAAACCAGATCCTAAAATTTTGCTCGGCATGGGAATACCTGCCTTCATTGGTTCTGCTGGGGGAGCGGTGTTAGCCTCCAAAATTCCAACCAGCAGCATGAAGCCGATGGTGTTGGTGCTTTTGATTATTGTTGCAATTTACACCTGGTTCAAACCAGATCTTGGAAAGTATGAAAATCTTCGCCACTTGCCCAAGCAAAGAGTTCAGATTGCAGCAATTGCCGGCGCAGTAATTGGTTTCTATGATGGAATTTTTGGCCCTGGAACCGGCTCTTTCCTGATGCTCATTTTGGTTGTCTCCCTTGGCTATGCCTTCATAACAGCTAGCGCAATCGCCAAGGTTGTAAATGTGGCAACAAATGTGGGCGCAATAATGATCTTTGGATTAAATGGCGCAGTTATTTGGCAAATCGGAATCATCATGGGTGTAGCTAATATTTCAGGAGCAATTTTGGGCTCTCGCCTTGCAATTAAGGGTGGCTCAACCTTGGTCCGTAAAGTTTTCCTCATTGTTACCGTAGCGCTGATTATCAAGGTAGGAATTGATACCTTCTAATTTCTTGCGTTACACTTAGGCCACAACTTAATAGAAAGAAGAGATCGTGGCCCTTAAAGATTCAATTGCCGATTTGATTCGCCCTGCTGTAGAAGATGCAGGCTTCTTTCTAGAAGATGTTTTCACAAGTAATCCCGGTAATCACCGCATCGTTACCTGCATGGTTGATGGCTTGAAGCCTTTAAGTCTTGATGAGGTAACCCTTGTCAGCCGTGAAATTTCAGCAATTCTGGATGATTCACCCCTTCTAACAGAAGCTTTTACCTTAGAAGTTACTTCTCCAGGTATTGAACGCCCATTAACTTTGCCCCGCCATTGGACTAAAAACCTTACTCGAATCATCAAAGTCACATTAAATGATGGAACTGAAGTTTCAGGACGACTGACCGAGTTTGACGACAATCGCGCAATCTTGATTGAAAACATCAAAGGTCGCATGAAGACACATGAAGTTGCTTTTGCCGATATCAAGAAGGCAAATGTAGAGATCGAATTCAATCGTAAGGATGAGATCTAATGCATGTGGAAATGTCAGCCTTAGCCGCGCTTACAACAGAAAAAGATATTGCTTTAGAAGAACTTATCTATGGCATCGAGGTTGCCGTTTTAGGTGCCTACAATCAAACTGAAACCGCAAAGCGTCATGCTCGCGCCCACCTTGATCGCGAAACCGGTGAGATTTCAATTCTTGTTCCAATTTTTGGTGAGGATGGCACGCGTATCGGTGAAGAAGTTGATTCACCCGATGGTTTTTCAAGAATGGCAACATCAACTGCGCGCCAAATTATTAAGCTGAAGATGCGCGAAACCAATGATGCTGAAATCGTCGGTGAGTTCACAACTTCTGTTGGCGATGTCATTTCAGGTGTAGTCCAGCAAGGTCGGGATCCCAAAATGATCAACGTCAACCTTGGACGTGTAGAGGGTCGAATTCCACCGCAAGAGCAAGTCCCTGGCGAGGTATACAACCACGGCGATCGCATCAAATGTTTTGTTGTAGAAGTAAAACAAGGCTTAAAGGGTCCAGAGATTATGTTGTCGCGTTCTCATCCCGCACTTGTGAAACAACTCTTTGCCTTTGAAGTTCCAGAAATTAATGATCGAATTGTCGAAATCATGGCCGTTGCGCGCGAAGCTGGACACCGCACAAAACTTGCAGTCAAAAGTCATCGCGCAGGAGTAAGTCCTAAAGGTTCTCTGATTGGACCAATGGGTTCACGTGCACGCGCAGTAATGGATGAACTTCACGGGGAGAAAATAGATATTGTCGATTGGTCTGAAGATCCAGCAGAGTTTGTCGCTGCAGCACTTGCTCCTGCAAAGGTGAGCAAAGTTGAAATAACCGATCTTGCTTCACGAAGTGCAAAGGTGACAGTTCCTGATTACCAACTTTCCTTGGCCATTGGAAAAGATGGGCAAAATGCTCGCCTGGCCGCGCGATTAACCGGCTGGCGAATCGACATCCATCCAGACACGGTAGAGACGCCAACGCCGGACGCAGCGCAGTAATTCTGAGCCTGATTAGGAACCAAGAGGAGTCATTGGATACCATGAGCCAGTTGGATTCATCCCTTCCTGTACGTAGCTGCATTAGCTGCCGCAAGCGGGCAAATCCTTCAGCATTAATTCGTGTGGTCTTGGTTGATGGAAAAGTAATTCCAGATCTCAAGGGTGGCGCAGCAGGTCGAGGCGCTTGGCTCCACAAGAAGTGTGCAGAAGTTGCGATAGCTCGAAACGCTTTTCGTTTTGCCTTCAAGCAAGAAGAAGCGGTCGATGTATCGGAACTTCTGAAATTTCTGCAGCAGTACTAACTATTAACGAATGGATATGAAAGTTATGAAACTCAAATGAGCTCGTTAGAACTATGAGGTCGTTCAACTAAGGCTTGCATTTGAGAAATGCGGGCCAAGACAGGAGAAATGTGTCAAAGGTCCGCGTACATGAGTTGGCAAAACAACTCGGTATGGAGAGCAAGGTTGTTCTTGCAAAACTCCAAGAAATGGGCGAGTTTGTTCGCTCCGCATCATCAACAGTAGAAGCGCCAGTAGTGCGCAAGCTGATCGAAATGTATCCCGATGCAAAACCGGTCGAGGAAAAAAAGCCTGTCAAAAAGGCGGCGGCTAAGAAAGCTGCGGCAAAGCCAAAGGGTGAAGTCAGCGCTGAACAAGCTGCAGAACTTGCAGCAGAGCTCGGCGTAGACATTGAAGCGCTCAAACTTGAGCAAGCTAAGGCGATTGCAAATAAAGAAGAAGCGGCCAAGCACGAAGCTGCCGATCGCGCTGCAGAAAATGGCGTAACTCCTCCTGCTTCAACTTCAAAGCCAGCTGCGCCGGCACCACGTCCGGGCAACAATCCATTTTCTTCTGGTGGCGCAGTTCCACGCCCACCACGTCCAGGAAATAATCCATTTTCAACTGGTGGCGCAGTTCCACGTCCGCCACAACGACCCGCTGGTTCTCAAGGAACTGGTGCACCACGTCCAGGAATGGCGGGATCACGTCCAGGTTCTGTGCGCCCAGGTTTTGCTGCACGTCCAGGTTCGCCACGTCCTGCATCTGGTGGTCCAGGTTTTGCACCACGTCCAGGAAGTTCAGCTCCATCATCTTCTCCATATAAATCAAATACACCAGGAGCTGGAGCACCAAGTGGTGGACCACAACGTCCAGGTGGCGGTCGCCCACCACAACGCGGTGGCGCTGGCGGTGCATTTGGAAAGAATGCAAGCAAGAAGTCAGGACGTAAACAAAAGTCACGTAAGGCTTTGCGCGATGAGTTCGACAATATGCAGGCACCACAACTGGGTGGCGCAGTTGTTCCTCACGGTGATGGCAAGACTCCAATTCGCATGCGTCGCGGAGCTTCGTTAGCAGACTTTGCAGACAAGATTGGTGCAGATCCAGCAGCATTAGTTGCAGCGTTATTCCACTTAGGTGAAATGGTGACAGCAACACAATCAGTTGATGCAGATACCTTTGAAATTCTTGGTGTTCAACTGGGTTATAACATTGAAATTGTTAGCCCTGAAGATGAAGACCGCGAACTACTTCAAGACTTTGATATCGATCTTGCAGGTGAGATTTCTGATCTTGATCCAGAATCATTGGTGGCGCGTCCACCTGTTGTAACGGTTATGGGTCACGTTGATCACGGTAAGACATCTCTGCTTGATGCGATTCGTAAGTCAGAGGTTATGAAGGGTGAAGCTGGCGGAATCACGCAGCACATTGGTGCATACCAAATTCACCATGATCATGATGGCATTAATCGCGCAATTACATTTATCGATACACCAGGTCACGAAGCGTTTACAGCGATGCGTGCTCGCGGTGCCAAAGTAACTGACATTGCCGTTCTTGTTGTGGCAGCTGATGACGGAATCATGCCTCAGACAATTGAAGCACTTAACCACGCACAGGCTGCAGATGTTCCAATTGTTGTAGCTGTTAACAAGGTTGATAAAGAAGGCGCAAACCCAGACAAGGTTCGCCAACAGTTGACCGAATACAACTTGATCGCTGAAGAGTACGGCGGCGAGACAATATTTGTGGATGTGTCAGCGAAGTCAGGATTCGGTATCGATCAACTGATTGATTCAATTCTTCTAACAGCAGATGCTGCAATTGATCTTCGTGCAATCGCCGAAGATGATGCTCGTGGTGTTGCTATTGAAGCCCACCTTGATCGTGGTCGTGGACCGGTTGCAACAGTTCTTGTACAACGTGGAACTCTAAAGATCGGTGATGCAATTGTTGCTGGTAGCGCATTCGGTCGTGTGCGTGCGATGTTGGATGAGAATGGCGACAATGTAGAAACTGCAGGACCATCTCGTCCGGTGCAGGTTCTCGGATTTACATCGGTACCAAGTGCAGGAGATACCTTCCTTGTTGCAGATGAAGACCGCACTGCCCGTCAGATCGCTGAAAAGCGTCAGGCAGCAGAGCGAAATGCTCAGCTTGCTAAGGCTCGCAAGAAGGTTTCACTCGAAGACTTCATGGAGCAATCCAAGATTTCTACACTCAACCTTATTCTTAAGGGTGACGTAAGTGGATCTGTAGAAGCTCTAGAAGATGCATTAATGCAGTTGGATGTTGGCGCAGAAGTAGATCTTCGCGTTATTCACCGCGGCGTCGGTGCAATCACAAAGAGTGATATCACTTTGGCATCTGCATCTACTGCAGTTGTGATCGGCTTTAACGTTAAGCCTGAACCACAAACTGCAATCTTTGCCGATCAAGAGGGCGTCGAAGTTCGCTTCTACTCTGTTATTTACAACGCAATTGAAGAGATCGAAATGTCTCTCAAGGGCTTGCTCAAGCCAGAGTACGAAGAAGCAATTATCGGTTCCGCCGAAGTGCGCGAGATCTTCAAATCTTCTAAGGCTGGAAACATTGCTGGATCTGTCGTTAAGGATGGAATCATCCGTCGTAACGCTAAGGCCAGAATTCTGCGTGATGGCAATGTCTTGGTAGATAACCTCACAATTGATTCACTCAAGCGCTTTAAGGATGATGCCACCGAAGTCCGTGAAGGATTTGAGTGCGGTATTGGCCTTGGAAACATGAAGGAGATCGCACCTGGCGACATCGTTCAGTGTTTCGAGATGCGCGAGAAAAAGCGAGCATAAATTATGGGTCAATCACATCGCACACTAAAGGTTGCCGACCGCATTAAGGTGGTAGTTGCAAACTTGCTCGAGACAAAGATTAAAGATCCACGTCTTGGCTTTGTGACAGTGACCGATGCACGCGTAACCGGTGACTTACAACAAGCGTCGATCTTTTATACCGTTCTTGGCGATCTCGATGAGCGCGCTGCAACCGCAGCAGCTCTCGAGAGTGCTAAAGGTGCGATTAGATCTGCACTTGGCCGCGAACTTGGTCTTCGCATAACTCCGAGCATTGAATTCTTTGAAGATGGTTTGCCAGAGAGTGCAAAAGCCCTTGATTCATTACTTGAAAAAGTACATGAGCAGGATGCTCAAGTAGCTGCGCTGCGCAAGAATGCGCAGTATGCAGGGGGAGAAGATCCTTACAAAGCCCCACGTGTTATTGAAGATTAATTGTGACCCAAACAATCTACAGGCACGGGTTTTTGGTTGTAGATAAAGAACCAGGCATGACAAGCCACGATGTTGTGGCGATTGCGCGAAGAGCTTTAAGTACTCGAAAAGTTGGCCACGCTGGAACTCTTGATCCAATGGCTACGGGAGTCTTAGTGCTTGGCTTTAACAACGGAACCCGTCTTTTGCAGTACATCACCGATGGTGACAAGAGTTACCAAGCAACAATAGTTTTAGGCGCGTCAACAATTACTGATGATTTTGAAGGCGCGGTGATTGCTACTACTGATGCTTCAAAGATCACCGATGATCAGATTTATGCAGAGTTAGCCACCATGCGTGGAACTTTTATGCAGCGACCAAGTTCAGTTTCTGCAGTAAAGGTTGATGGCGAGCGAGCCTATGATCGAGTTCGCGCTGGCGAAGATGTTGTTCTTGCATCCAGAGAAGTTACAATTTCACAGTTAGACGTTTTGGGCATTCGCCGCCTCGAGCTGAAAATCGAGATTGACATAGAAGTTACCTGCTCTGCCGGAACATACGTTCGCTCTATCGCCAGGGATTGTGGAGATGCGCTCAAGGTAGGTGGACACTTGTCTGCCTTACGACGTACGCGGGTTGCTGGTTTTGGTCTAACTGGCGCGGTTTCACTTGCTGCCTTAAAGGCAGGCGAGTTTTCTACTTTGGATTTAGCCGATGTTGCGCGCTCTACTTTTCCTGTCCGAGAAATCTCATTAGATGAAAAGCTTGAACTTTCCTTTGGCAGAACACTTGCTCCCAATTCTGCAGAGGGAATTCATGCTGGCATTTCCAGTTCCGATGAATTAATTGCTTTGCTCAACAATGTCGATGGCAAGGCTAAACCGATCGCAGTATTTGCGGCAGCACACTGACTCATGCGTGCTGAGAATCTGAGATAATAAGCAAATGAGCATCGTTGTAATCGGAAACTTTGATGGAGTCCATAAAGGACACCAGCAGATCCTCAACCGTGCCAAAGCCCTTGCCGGTGATGAAAAAATCATCGCCCTTACTTTTGATCCACATCCAGTTTCTATCTTTGCACCCGATAGAGCTCCAACACTTTTGACAGTTTTGACCGACAAAATCGAACTGCTCAAGATCCATAACGCCGATCAAGTGGCGGTCATAAAGTTTACTAAAGAGTTTGCTGGTATGGCTCCCGAAGATTTCGTTAATAAAGTTTTAATCGAACAACTTAAAGCAACTATTGTCATTGTCGGGGCAAACTTTACCTATGGGTTTAAAGCCGCAGGAAATGTAGATTCCCTGGCAAAGCACACTGAATTTGAAACAGTTGTTTTAGATTTACAAGCTGAAGATAATGAGAACATTTCATCAACCAGAATTCGAAAAGCCATCGTTGATGGCAATGTCGAAGCTGCTCGCGAAATGTTAACCAGACCCCATCGACTTGATGGCATCGTTGTTCATGGTGAAAAACGTGGTCGAGAGATTGGATATCCAACGGCAAACCTTGGCAACATCGATGGGCAAACTATTCCGGCAGATGGTGTTTATGCTGGTTGGTTAACTGTCGGTATTGATCGTTGGCCAGCTGCAATTTCAATCGGAACTAATCCAACTTTTGAAGGTGTTCGTGGTCGCCAAGTAGAGGCTTACGCTTTAGATCAAAAAGATTTAGATCTCTATACGAAATCTGCAACTATTGAATTTGGCTGGCGACTTCGCGATACCTTGAAATTTGATGGTCTGGAACCTTTGCTGGAACAGATGGCCAAGGATTGCCAAGAGGCTCGTCGATTGACCGAGTTATAAGCGGGGGATTTACCCCGATTTCATACTTATCCAGCCTGACTGTTACCCTTGCCCTTCAATCGAGTTAGCGAGTTTCTCGTGAGTCAAACCGAGAAGCCCTCGTGCTCAGTACTAAAGGAGAACAAGAAATGGCATTAACACCAGAAGTAAAGAAGGAAATCATTGCTCAGTACGGTTCTACTCCTACTGACACTGGATCACCTGAAGCTCAGGTAGCGCTACTTTCAAAGAGAATTGATCAGATCACTGATCACTTGAAGGCTAACCCACATGATCACCACAACCGTCGTGGTCTTTTGTTGTTAGTTGGTCGTCGTCGTCGCATCCTTCAATACCTAGCGAAGACAGATATCAACCGTTACCGCGCAATTATCGAGAAGCTCGGTATTCGCCGCTAATTAAGTAAACCCAATCTGCCGCAGAGCGATGGTCCTCGGTAGTGGTTTCCGCGCAAACTTTCTTTCATAAGAAATAGTGCGCGTGAACTTCGATCGAAGATTCATTCTCTCGGCAGATTACAAAGCGCAACAAATGTGTCGCGCTTTTCAATCTAAAAAGAGGAGGACCCATGGAGGGTCAAGAGGTTCAGTCAGCCGTTGCAGTAATTGATAACGGAAAGTTCGGAAAACGAGAGATTCGTTTTGAAACAGGTCGCCTAGCGCGCCAGGCAGCAGGAGCTGCAGCAGTTTACTTAGATGATCAAACAATGATTTTCTCAGCAACAACTGCATCAAAGACACCTAAGGATCAATTTGATTTCTTTCCTTTAACAGTTGATGTTGAAGAAAAGATGTATGCAGTTGGTCGTATTCCAGGATCATTCTTCCGTCGTGAAGGACGTCCATCAGAGGATGCAATTCTTACCTGTCGTTTGATCGATCGCCCGCTACGTCCATCATTTGTTAAGGGACTTCGTAACGAAGTTCAGATCGTTGTGACAGTAATGGCACTAGATCCAGATCACATGTACGACGTGATCGCGATCAACGCAGCATCAATGTCAACACAACTCGCAGGCTTGCCTTTCTCTGGCCCAATCGGTGGCGTTCGCGTTGCTTTGATTGATGGTCAGTGGGTTGCATTCCCTAACCACTCACAGGTTGCTAACGCAGTCTTTGACATGGTTGTTGCAGGACGTGTGACTAAGGACGATGTTGCAATCATGATGGTTGAAGCAGAAGCCACAGAGCGCACAATTGAATTAATCAAGGGTGGCGCACCAACTCCTACTGAAGAAGTTGTTGCACAAGGTCTAGATGCTGCAAAGCCATTCATCAAGGTTCTTTGTGAAGCGCAAGCAAAGCTTGCAAAGGTTGCTGCAAAGCCAACTGCAGAATTCCCAGTGTTCTTGGATTACCAGGATGATGTTTTCGCAGCGGTTGAAAAGGCTGCCAAGGATGATCTTGCTAAAGCGCTAACAATTGTTGGTAAGCAAGAGCGTGAGACAAAGATCGATGAGATCTCAGATTCTGTAAAGGAATCAGTCAGTGCACAATTTGAAGGACGCGAAAAGGAAGTTCCTGCCGCGTTTCGTTCATTAACAAAGAAGCTTGTTCGCCAGCGCGTATTGCGTGACAAGATTCGTATCGATGGTCGCGGTCTTCGCGATATTCGTGCGCTTTCTGCAGAGGTAGAAGTTATTCCTCGCGTACACGGTTCAGCGATCTTCGAGCGCGGAGAGACTCAGATTCTTGGAATCACAACGCTTAACATGCTCAAGATGGAGCAACAGCTCGATACCTTGAATCCAGAAAATCACAAGCGTTACATGCACAACTACAACTTCCCACCATATTCAACTGGTGAAGTTGGTCGTGTAGGTACTCCAAAGCGTCGCGAAATCGGCCACGGAGCACTAGCAGAGCGTGCATTGATTCCAGTACTTCCAAGCCGTGAAGAGTTCCCTTACGCAATTCGCCAGGTTTCTGAAGCACTAGGTTCAAATGGTTCAACATCCATGGGTTCTGTTTGTGCATCAACACTTGCACTATTTAACGCAGGTGTTCCACTACGTGCACCAGTTGCAGGTATTGCAATGGGTCTCATCTCTGATGATGTCGATGGCAAGGTTGAATATGTTGCATTGACAGATATCTTGGGAGCAGAAGATGCTTTCGGCGACATGGACTTTAAGGTTGCCGGAACAAAGGATTTCGTTACAGCTTTGCAGCTAGATACAAAGCTTGATGGAATTCCAGCGTCAGTTCTTGCTGGCGCACTTTTGCAGGCAAAGGAAGCGCGTCTTGCGATTCTTGATGTCATGAATGAAGCAATCGATGCACCTGATGAGATGAGCCAATACGCTCCTCGAATCATCTCTGTAAAGATTCCAGTTGATCAGATCGGTGCGGTAATCGGGCCTAAGGGCAAGATCATCAACCAAATCCAAGATGAAACTGGCGCAGATATTTCAATCGAAGATGATGGAACAATTTACATCGGTGCAACGGATGGTCCTTCAGCTGAAGCTGCTCGCGCACAGATCAATGCAATTGCAAACCCACAGATGCCAGAAGTTGGCGAGCGTTACCTAGGTACCGTTGTGAAGCTTGCAGCATTTGGTGCTTTCATTTCATTGATGCCAGGTAAAGATGGCTTGCTCCACGTATCGCAGATTCGCAAGATGCATGGTGGAAAGCGCATTGAAAACCTGGAAGAAGTCATGAAGGTTGGCGACAAGATCCAAGTAGAAATCGGCGAGATTGATCCAAAGGGCAAGTTGTCTTTGGTTCCTGTACTTGAAGATGGAACTACAGGTTCTGCTGAATAAATGAGCGTTCGTCGTTCAGTTTTACCTAGCGGTCTGCGTATCGTTACTGAAGAAGTTCCTTCGGTACGCAGCGCCGCGATCGGTATCTGGGTAAATATTGGTTCGCGTGATGAAACCCCGGCAGTTGCTGGGGCTTCTCACTTTCTAGAACATTTATTGTTTAAAGGAACTAAGCGACGTAATGCTTTAGAAATTTCCTCTTCGATTGAATCAGTCGGTGGCGAAATGAACGCCTTTACTAGCAAGGAGTACACCTGCTTTTATGCACGTGTAATTGATACCGATCTGCCGATGGCAATCGATGTTGTTTCAGATTTGATCACATCTTCGGTTGTTACCGCCCTTGATGTAGATGCAGAGCGCAAGGTAGTTCTTGAAGAAATTGCGATGCGAGATGATGATCCCAGCGATTTAGTTCACGACCTTTATGCAGAAACCTATTACGGAGACACCTCTTTGGGTCGGCCAATCTTGGGCACCATTGATTCGATCAATAACATGTCGCGCAATTCTGTCTTTAATTACTACAAGAAGCGCTACTTACCGCAAGACTTAGTTGTTGCGGTAGCCGGAAACATCAAACATAAAAAAGTCGTGGCGATGGTTGAAGCTGCACTTTCACAAGATGGCTTTCTCGATGTAACTGGTGCTCCGGTCATCAGACCAAATATTCCAGTACGCAAGAGTCCACAGCAGTCAGTCGGTCTGATTTCTCGTCCAACTGAACAAGCACATATGTTTTATGGCATGGAAGGCGTAGCTCGTCACGATGATCGACGTTTTGCAATGGGCATTTTGGCATCTGCTTTAGGCGGCGGAATGTCATCTCGCTTGTTCCAAGAAATTCGTGAAAAGCGTGGCCTTGCATACACGGTCTATGCCTACGCACAACAGTTTGCGGGTAGTGGACAGATCGGTTTTTATGCAGGGTGTAATCCCGCAAAAGCGATTGAAGTTGTAGAAATTATTCGAGAAGTACTAGCCGATGTTGCAGATCATGGAATGTCCCATGAAGAAATTGAGCGAGCTAAGGGCGCAGTTCGAGGGTCGTTAGTTCTAAGCCAAGAGGACTCTGGTTCTCGAATGAGTCGAATTGGCAAGAATGAGATTGTGTATGGGCACGTCATGGACTTTGATGAAATCCTCAAGGCAATCTCACGCGTAAACGCTTCAGACATTAAGGAAATTGCTAGCGAGTTTCTGACAAAAACGCCTACGCTTGCTCTCGTTGGTCCATTCAAGTCGGAGTCAAAGTTTGAGAAGGTGTTAAGCAAATGATCAATGTTGCCGTCTTAGGTGCTCGTGGTCGAATGGGCTCAGAAGTTGTTAAAGCTGTTGAAGCTACCGATGGTTTAGCACTGGTTGCTGCATTGGACTTAGGTGATTCACTAGAGCAACTTAAAGGCTCTGCAGCCCACGTTGTTGTGGATTTCACGACACCAGATAGTGTGATGAGCAATCTTGAATTTCTGATCAACAATGGAATCAACGTAGTAGTTGGCACTACGGGATTTGATGATGCCAAACTTGCAACTGTTAAAGGGTGGCTAGCTCAGAACCCTTCAGTGGGAGTTCTTATCGCTCCTAATTTTGCAATCGGTGCGGTGTTAATGATGGAGTTTGCAGAAAAGGCAGCGCGCTATTTCGAATCTGCAGAAATTATTGAATTACATCATCCAGCAAAGGTTGATGCACCTTCAGGAACCGCCGCTCGTACTGCAGAGTTAATGAGCGCTGCACGTAAGGCAGCTGGGCTTGGTGCTATGCCAGATGCAACAACAACTGCGCTAGATGGGGCACGTGGTGCAATCGTTGGTGAGATACCAGTGCACTCGGTACGAGCTCGAGGATTAGTTGCCCACCAAGAAGTTTTGTTTGGCGGACTAGGGGAGACCTTAACTATTCGTCACGATTCAATTGATCGTGCAGGATTTATGCCAGGAGTTATTCTTGGTGTGCGCAAGATTGTAAATACTCCAGGCCTAACTCATGGCCTCGACAAATTCATGTAAGGAGCAAACAATGTCTAAAGATCAAATCACTATGTACGGTGCCGATTGGTGCGGAGATTGCCGCAGATCAGAGCGACTACTAAATGAGCTCAATGTCGAATACACAAAAATTGATACCGATGCAGATGTAACAGCCGCTGACAAGGTAATTGAAATTAATGGTGGAGCTAAGTCAATTCCAGTAATTGTTTTCTCAGATGGAACTCACTTAACTGAACCTTCAGATAATGATCTCAAGGCCAAGCTTGCAAGCTTAGGAATTATCTAAAGCCAGTTGTATACGGCAGCCGAAGAAAGCGCTGCTGAAAGTACAACAATTGGAAATGGTGCTTTAAGCAACAGTGCGATGATTGCAACGGTTAGACCAACTAACCGTTGATCAATCATCAGTTGTGATTTTTCAGAAAAACTTTGCACGGCAACCAAGGCACTGAGCAACGCGATCGGGATCAAAGCATTAATTTTTTGAATCTTTGGATGTGAAAGCCAACGCTCTGGCACAGAATGCCCGGAATACTTCAGAAGAAAAGCAATCACGCTTGTACCAATAGTGGCTACCCAGAAGATGGTCATCGCTTCAACCCCACTGCAATTGCAATAAATGCGGTGGCAATAATTGGTAAACCAGCCGGAAGTATTGGGGTCATAGCAATTGCAAAGATCGCACAGCCAACTGCAAGTGCTCTTTCAAAATTCCCCGATAATCGTGGCCAGACGAGTCCCAAAAATGCTGCCGGGACCGCTGAATCTAAACCAAAAGCTCGTACATCACCCATCGCTTGAGCACCCAAAGCACCTGCCACAGTAAAGAGATTCCAAAAAACAAATACACCTATTCCGGTGTACCAAAAACCTTTTCGCATGGCATCAACCCCGCGTGGTTCCTGACCCAATGCAACGCCTGTTGATTCATCAATAGTCACTTGCGCAGCAATAACGCGCTTTAAACCTTTTACTTGTAAACGCGGAGCCATGATTACTCCGTACAAAGCATTTCGAACACCAAGTAATGACGCTGTAGCAATTCCACTTATTGCAGATCCACCAGCACCGATGACACCGATGACTGCAAATTGAGATGCACCAGAAAAAGTTAATAGCGATAGCAAGCAGCTCTGAAGTACAGAAAATCCATTTGCTACGGCGGCTGCACCAAAAGCCACACCGTAAGCCCCAACAGTCAAAGAAACGCTCAGTGAATCCCGCAGAGTGGCGGAGGCAACTTTGGACACGCGGCTATTGTGCCGTATATATCCACGAGCGCCTAGCCTCGACTGGATAGGGTGCGACCATGAGTGAAGAGATTATTTACCGCGATGATGTAAGCGTTGAATTAGTCAAGGCCAGTGCAAGTGATGCAGATGTAATCTGGGCTGCACGTGTTTCAACAGCTGGCGAACAGTCAATGGATGAGATCGGCGAAGATCCAGCACGTTCAGCGGGCTTGATTAATTACCTTGCACGCGAACGCCACGGCTCTCCTTTTGAGCACACTTCAATGACCTTCTTTATATCTGCGCCAATTTTTGTCTTTCGTGAATTCATGCGCCACCGCATTGCTTCATACAATGAAGAGAGCGGTCGCTATCGCGAATTGAAACCAGTCTTTTATGTTCCATCTGCAGAACGCAAGTTAGTTCAGGTCGGAAAAACTGGTGCATACACATTTGTCGATGGCACTAAAGAACAATTTGATGTAACTGTTGAATCAATGAAGGCGGCATACGTTGTCGCTTACGAGAGTTACATCAAAATGCTTGAAGCAGGAGTTGCTCGTGAAGTTGCTCGCGCTGTATTGCCTGTTGCTACGTATTCATCAATGTATGTAACTATGAATGCTCGAGCACTCATGAACTTTCTTTCCTTACGTACCGGCCGCGAAGGCTCGCATTTTCCTAGCTATCCTCAACGAGAGATTGAGATGGTTGCCGAGAAAATGGAGCTGGAATTTGCAAAATTAATGCCGCTTACATACGGAGCCTTTGAAAAGTCTGGACGAGTCGCCCCTTAATACGGGTAGAGTTCGCCACATGACAACCCCTGCTCCATTTGGACGTCTGCTGACGGCAATGGTCACTCCCTTCACAAAAGATGGAGCGATTGATTGGGCAGGGATTGAAACAATTTCTGCACATCTAGTTGCAAACGGACATGATGGAATTGTTGTCAACGGAACCACGGGTGAAGCACCAACCACAAAATCCTCTGAGAAAGAGGAGATCATCCGAGTAGTTCGAAATACTGTTGGGTCCACCATCAAAGTTTTATCTGGTGCTGGCGACAACGAAACTGAGTATTCAATCAATCAAGCAAAACGCACCGAAAAAGCTGGAGCAGATGGCTTGCTCGTAGTAACCCCGTACTACAACAAGCCACCACAAGCCGGAATCGAAGCGCACTTCCGCGCAGTTGCAGATGCAACCGATCTTCCAATGATGATGTATGACATTCCAGGTCGCACTGGTGTCCCAATTGAACCTGACACTCTTGTTCGACTATCTGAGCATCCACGCATTGTGGCGCTCAAAGATGCAAAGGGTGATGTGGCATCTACATCGTGGGTAATCAAGCGTTGTGGAATTCCGGTGTATTCAGGTGATGACATTTTGAACCTTCCATTGCTCTCAGTCGGAGCAGTTGGTTTTGTTTCAGTGTGTGGCCATACAGTTGGTAAGGATTTACGCGAACTGCTTGATTCATGGTTTGCCGGAAACGCGGCTAGAGCACTAGAGATTCATCAAAAACTTCTTCCGGTTTACACAGGTACTTTCCGCACACAAGGTGCAATCCTTACTAAAGCTGCACTCACACTTATGGGCCTACCTGGTGGCCACACTCGTCTTCCACTCGTCGATGCAACAGATGCCCAGATTGCGCAGTTGCGCGAAGATCTGCGCGCTGGTGGCGTCGCAGTTAACTAATGAATCATCCACACCCAAATCTCGGTACACCACCTGCGCTAGTTAGCGGTGGTTTGCGCATTGTCGCACTCGGTGGCTTAACTGAAATTGGCCGCAATATGACGGTCTTCGAATACAAATCCAAGCTACTTATTGTTGATTGCGGCGTCTTGTTCCCAGAAGATAATCAACCTGGAATTGATCTGATTTTGCCTGACTTTTCATACATCAGAGATCGACTTCAGGATGTTGTAGGAATCTTTTTAACTCATGGACACGAGGACCATATTGGCGCAGTTCCATATCTACTACGCGAACGTGGCGATATTGCTCTCTATGGTTCAGCATTGACTTTGGCATTAATCACGGCAAAGTTAAAAGAACACAGAATTTCTCCGCTGACACGTGAAGTGCGCGAAGGTGGAACCGAGGATGTTGGACCTTTTACTCTCGAATTTGTTGCCGTCAACCACTCAATTCCAGATGCTTTAGCGGTAGTAATTAACACCGATGCTGGTCGGGTCTTAGCCACCGGTGATTTTAAAATGGACCAACTGCCTTTAGATGGACGAATTACAGATTTAAGAACCTTTGCACGTCTTGGGGAACAAGGCGTTGATTTGTTTATGGTTGATTCAACTAACGCTGATATTCCTGGCTTTACTCCCTCTGAACGCGAGATTATGCCTGCGCTCAACCGCGTAATCTTGTCAACCAAGCGGCGAGTGATCGTGGCATCGTTTTCTTCACATGTTCACCGCGTTCAGCAAGTAATTGATATTGCAGCTCAACATGGACGCAAAGTTGTGTTTATCGGGCGATCCATGGTTCGAAACATGAAGATCGCTGAAGACATGGGCTATCTGCACGTGCCGGCAGATCTTGTAATTGATGCAAAAGATTTAGATCAGTACGACGATAACGTTGTACTGATTTGCACTGGTTCACAAGGCGAACCCATGGCGGCACTTTCGCGCATGGCAAATGGCGATCACCAAATTCGTGTAGGAGAAGGCGACACCGTGATTCTGGCATCGTCACTGATTCCTGGAAACGAAAACTCTGTTTTCCGAGTCATCAATGAACTGACTCGTTTTGGTGCGAAAGTCGTACACAAGGCAAATGCGATGGTCCATGTCTCTGGTCACGCAGCTGCTGGTGAATTGCTGTATTGCTACAACATTGTTAAGCCCAAGTATGTGATGCCAATTCATGGTGAATGGCGACACATGAAAGCAAATGCCGAACTTGCTATCCAATCCGGTGTTCCTCGAGGTAACACCTTTATCGTCGATAACGGCGTCGTAATCGATTTAATTGATCATGAAGCAGAAATTGTTGGAGCGGTGCCAGTTGGCTTTGTATTTGTTGATGGACAGAGCATTGGTGACATCACTGAAAGTTCATTGAAGGATCGAAGAATTCTTGGTGAAGAAGGCTTTATTTCATGTGTGGTTGTTATTGATTCACAAAGTGGAAAAATAGTCGCGGGACCAGATATTCATGCTCGCGGCTTTAATGAAGATGCTGCAATGTTTGATGAGGTCAAAATGAGAATTGAAAAGGCACTCGCAGTGGCGGTTGCAGATGGAAACAACGGCACCCATCAACTATCGCAAATTGTGCGAAAAACTATTGGTGGTTGGGTTGGCGGGGAGCATCGTCGAAAGCCCATGATTGTGCCTGTCGTTATTGAAGTTTAGGTAACGGCGCGCCTAGTAGGTTACAAATTGTTCACCCTTTACGATCGTGCGTGTGGCCAAAAGAAAAAAAGCAAAAAGTAAGACCGGAGCTATAGGCGGAGCTCTTGGTCGAGGCCTTGCTGCTGTTTGGCGTTTCATCGCAAAATCTTTGGGCAGTAGCGTTCGCTTTTTGGCCCGCGGTGCGCGTGATCTAGATCCGGCACACCAACGCGATGGAATAGCTTTTCTCATTTTAATCAGTGCGCTTGTCGCAACGGCAGGAACCTGGTTTCACTCAGACAATGTTGTTGGCCGAGCGGTCTACGCATTTGTTTATGGCGGCGTTGGTCAAATAGGTTTCTTTGCCCCAGTTGTACTTCTTTACTTTGCTTTTAGATTGTTTAGAGTTCCAGAGGATTCACGAGCTACTGGTCGAATCATTATCGGAACTTTGGCATTGTTACTTTCAGCGACTGGCTTAGCCCACTTGCTCAATGGCTCAATTGGTACTGGTGCAACTGCCATGCGTGAAGGTGGCGGTTGGCTTGGTTATGCGGTTTCAACTCCACTAGTGACTCTGATGACATCTGTGTTGACCTATCCAGTGCTAGTCATCATTTTTATTTTTGGAGTTTTAGTGATTACTGCAACTCCGGTTAATGAGGTATTTACCAGAATTGCATCGGCCAGTACTTGGCTTTGGTCCAAGCGGCCAGAGCGTGCCGAAAAAGTTGAGACTGATTTTGAGATCACTGATACCCCTCCATTTGAATCACCCGTGGTTGCAGAATGGAATTTGCCAGCCGAGGATGAAGAGTTAGATGAAGAAAGCTTTGATGAAGAGTTTCCGGTAGAAGAACCCTTTGCAACGGTTCCACCAGTAAGTGAAAATACCGTAGCGGTAAGGCGCCCCGAACAGCTGTTGTTGACCGCTGATGTGAAGTATGAACTTCCCGCCCCAGACCTGCTGCGCGCAGGTCCTGCAGCAAAGGCTAAGAGTAAAGCCAATGAAGTTGTAGTAGCTGCCTTAACCGAAGTGTTTTTGCAGTTTGAAATTGACGCAAAAGTAACTGGCTTTATGCGCGGTCCAACTGTTACCCGTTATGAAGTTGAATTAGGTAATGCGGTAAAAGTTGAAAGAATTACCGCTTTGTCTAAAAACATTTCTTACGCTGTTGCTAGCGGAGATGTTCGAATCCTTTCTCCTATCCCTGGAAAATCCGCGGTAGGAATTGAGATCCCCAATGTCGATCGTGAAATCGTTGCATTAGGTGATGTTTTACGCTCAACGGTTGCGGGTCAAGATTTGCACCCAATGCTCGTTGCTCTGGGTAAAGATGTTGAAGGTAATTTTGTGTGCGCAAACCTGGCCAAGATGCCTCACCTTTTAGTAGCAGGTGCAACTGGTGCAGGTAAGTCATCGATGATCAACGCCATGATTACTTCGATCTTGATGCGTTCAACACCAGATGATGTTCGTTTAGTGTTGATTGATCCTAAGAGAGTAGAGCTAACCGCCTATGAAGGTATTCCACACTTAATCACACCAATTATTACTAACCCAAAGAAAGCATCTGATGCGCTGACTTGGGTTGTTCGTGAAATGGATCTTCGTTACGAGGATCTTTCGACATTTGGCTTTAGGCACATTGATGATTTCAATAAGGCAGTTCGAGCGGGAAAGGTAATTGTTCCAGAAGGTAGTGATAGAACCGTTGAGCCGTACCCTTACTTATTAGTCATTATTGATGAACTTGCAGACTTGATGATGGTTGCGGCCAAAGAGGTTGAAGAATCAGTTGTGAGAATTACCCAACTTGCTAGATCAGCCGGTATTCACTTAGTGCTGGCAACCCAGCGACCATCCGTAGATGTCGTGACGGGATTGATTAAGGCAAATGTTCCTTCACGTTTGTCATTTGCCACGAGTTCACTTGCTGATAGTCGCGTTATTTTAGATAGCCCTGGCGCAGAAAAACTTGTGGGCCAAGGTGATGCTCTCTTTATTCCAATGGGTGCCAGCAGGGCCATTCGAATTCAAGGTGCATATGTCTCTGAGCGCGAAATTGAAGCGGTAACGACGCATGTAAAAAAGCAACTAAAGCCTCGTTATCGAGATGATGTAACCGCGCCGGTAAATCAAATGAAGATGGTTGATAAAGAGATCGGTGATGATTTAGATATCTTGTGCCAAGCTGTAGAACTAGTTGTTGGAACCCAATTTGGATCTACTTCGATGCTCCAAAGAAAATTGCGTGTGGGTTTTGCAAAAGCAGGTCGCTTAATGGATTTGATGGAGTCTCGTGGAATCGTTGGACCTTCGGAAGGTTCCAAAGCGCGCACCGTCTTGGTCAAGCCAGATGAACTTGATTCAGTGCTAGCAACTCTTCGGGAGTATTAATTCTGGGTTAACAGTGGGCGATTAAGGCATTTTCACCCCTTGCGGTCACACCTGGGCCTAGTCACCCTAACCCCGCGCGACTTACACTTAGTCCTTACCTGTGTGCTGCATTAAGGATGTCTAATGTCACTTGGATCCATGATTTCTAAGGCGCGTATAGATGCTGGCCTTAGCATCGATGATCTTTCGGCAGCCACAAATATTCGCGGAACTTTGCTACGAGAAATGGAAGCTAACAATTTCTCGCAATGTGGTGGCGAAACGTATGCGCGTGGACACCTGAGAAATATTGCAATTAAATTAAACATCGATCCACAAATCTTTTTAACTGTATTCGAAGATGAGCAAATGCGGGTGGACCGAACCATGCAAGATTTACTGGTTGAAAATAATGTTATGCGTGAATCAAAAGAGGCTCGAAAAGTTTCGTGGAAAGTTTTGGTAACAATTTCAGTAGCTTCATTGTTCGTGGCGGGTCTTGCACAAATCATTGTCTCTGGTAACTCAACCCCAGACATTCCTCTGGCCACTGAAGAGCGTGCAACAGCTACTCCGTCGCCACAGGCAACTCCAGAGGCAACGGCCCCCGAAGAAGTTGTTCCTACCGATGAGGCAACAATTTCAACTGGCCAGGGAGTTGAAGTAATCATCACTGCAACTCGGGCAAAGAGTTGGCTTTTTGTTTCTGATACAACTGGTCGAGTACTGTTTAGTGGCCAGATCCCTGTAGGTGGAACAAAAACTTTTTCATCAGATCAGCAGTTAGATCTTAAAATTGGCAATGCCGGGGGAGTTGATCTGACAGTAAATGGCAAAAAGATCGATTCTGTGGGAGTCGATGGCCAAGTCGTTAGCGTGTCGTACGGGGTAGATTCCTAATTCCCTAATGCACGGTAAGATTGTGCAAATGAAGCGCACAGTTGCAGTTGTCACTTTAGGGTGCGCACGAAATGAAGTCGATTCTGAAGAATTGGCTGGACGCTTAGCTGCAGATGGCTGGACACTTGTTGATGA
>Ga0315905_10001702_pt1 | contig 23471 bp, 21 predicted proteins | sample LakEriMetagenome_5_FD_203522 | JGI IMG/M metagenome (GOLD analysis project Ga0315905, IMG submission 203522) | Freshwater fungal communities from buoy surface, Lake Erie, Ohio, United States - Buoy 4 MA121 | ecosystem: Environmental > Aquatic > Freshwater > Lake | place: USA: Lake Erie, Ohio...
ACTCCGTTTTGAGGCAGGTTTGATGGAAGGACTTGTCCAGCCATATCATGAGACAAATCATTACAGAAAATTTTTTCAGCATTGATGCCAGCGTTTTCAAATCTTCTATGCAACTCCAATAATATTTCTTCTCTAACATCTGATGCATAAAACTTCGCCTTGGGAAAGAAATCATGCACCATGATCGATTTTCCACCAGAACCTGCACATGCATCCCAAAAAGAATTTATCTTGGTCGGTAATTTTTCCAAAAGACTACCTGTTTGTTGTGAAGCAATATCTTGTACAACAGCATCAGAGTCTAGCTTTATAACGCCCTCTAAATCAACATTTTTGTGCAGGCGTAAAGCCGATGATCCCATTTGATCAAAATCAATTCCTGCAGATCGCAATTGGCTGATAACAAAATCAGCTTTCCCAGGCCTGATTCTCAAAAAAACAGCAGGTTTTTCCAAGTGTTTGAGACTCCATTGCAACTTGTCAAGATCAAATGACAACTCCTCGGAAAAAGAAAAAATTTTTGATGGTTCAAAAGAAGGAAAATAAACAGTGGCTTCCTTCAACTTTTGGGTTGGATCATCTGTAATCGATGGATACAATTCAGGAAAAACAGCTTGTAAAAAACCATTGTCGTTTTGATGGGTAAGGTAATACCCTGCAATGATGGCACTGAACGTTGGTAAATCAATTGCAGCATTTCCAAGTCTCCAATAGCCGTAACAAAGATCAGAAACAATTTTTCTGTCTCTAGAGCCAAATTTTTTGTTTTTCTTGAAATAGCTCTTTAAAAATACGGCAAAGGGCTCTTTGAACTCAAAACTTTCAAGCACCAGTGAGGCATTTCTCAGATAGGCATGAAAATATTCACTCATTTATTCAACTATAGCTGGATCAAAGTTCCAATAAGGCCTTCAATGGGTCTTTTCCAAAAAGAAGCAAGGAAGGATTCTCCAGCAATTCCTTGACACGCACCAGGAACCCAACACTTTCCCTACCATCGATGATCCTATGGTCATAACTGAGTGCAAGATACATCATGGGTCTGGCTACAATCTGCCCTTTCACCACAACTGCCCTCTCTTCAATTTTATGCATGCCTAAGATTGCAGATTGTGGTATGTTGATAATGGGCGTACTCATCAGGGAGCCAAAAACTCCGCCATTGGTAATTGTGAAAGTACCACCTTGCATCTCCTCCAGTGAAAGCTTATTGTCCCTTGCCTTGGTAGCCAGTTCAATAACTTTTTTCTCAATATCAGCCATGGAAAGGCTCTCTGCGTTTCTAATGACCGGTACTACCAGTCCTTTGGGGGCAGAAACCGCTATTGAAATATCGCAATAATCATGGAAAATGATCTCCTCATTGCTGATATAAGCGTTGACAGCAGGGAATTCCTGCAATGCATAGGCGCATGCTTTTGTAAAGAAACTCATGAATCCGAGACCAACACCATGAGATTCCTTGAACTTGTCTTTGTATTGAGATCTTATCTCCATGATCGCACCCATGTCCACTTCATTAAAAGTGGTGAGCATGGCGGTTGTATTTTTTGCTTCAACCAGCCTTCTGGAGACAGTTTTGCGCAACTGGGTCATTTTCTCTTTGCGTTCATTTCTAGAAAAGGCCTCTGTTCCAGGCTTTCGACCAGGATTGGAGAGTGCTTCTAGAACATCCTGCTTTAGGATCTTTCCCCTAGAACCCGATGCAGCAATCCCTTTGGCATCAACCTTCTTATCCGCAATAATGGCAGCTGCAACCGGACTGGCCTTTACATCTGCCTTGGGGGCAGAAGCAGCTGCCTCTACTTTTTTCTCTTTCTTTTCTTCCTTAGCAGGTTCTGGAACGCCCGCTGGTTTTTCTGCTGCATCATCAATAGAACAGACAACATCTCCAATTGCGAGCGTATCTCCTTCCTGTGCCTTTATTTTCAGCATGCCGGATTTTTCTGCATTGATTTCGAATGTAGCTTTTTCACTTTCGATCTCTGCGAGTACTTCATCTCTTTCAACCCAAGCTCCGTCTTTTTTCAACCATTTGGCTAAACTCACTTCGCTGATTGATTCCCCAACTGTTGGCACTTTAATTTCTATCATAAGTCGATGTTGATGTTATTTAAATCATGAAGCAAAGGCCTTTTTCAAAAGGTCTTCCTGTTCTTTGATATGCACCTTGCTATACCCTGTTGCTGTGGACGCACTGGCTGATCTGGCAATGATTCCAAAAGAAAATGAATCCAGGTTCATTTTCAGGAAGCTGGCTGCACCCATGTTCAGCGGTTCTTCCTGTACCCAATACCATTGTGCTTTCCCATATTTTTTATTCAATGATACCAGTTGCTCAGTTGGCAAAGGATACAGCTGTTCTAATCTTACAATGGCTGTATCAGTAATATTATTTTTCACTTTATGATCCAAGAGATCAAAGTAAATTTTGCCAGAACAGATCAGCACTTTGCTTATCTTTTGCCCTGCTGCTGTTTCATCATCCAACACTTCTCTGAATCCGCCTTCAATGAATTTTGAGATATCAGAATATGTGCCGGGATGCCTCAAATTGGCTTTGGGAGAAAAATTAACCAACGGTTTTCTGAATGGCCAGGTAAGTTGTCTCCTCAATGCGTGGAAAAGATTGGAAGCTGAAGTAATATTGGTGATCACTATGTTCAACTCAGCACATAGTTGTAGATATCTTTCAAGTCTTGCACTGCTGTGCTCTGGGCCTTGTCCTTCATATCCATGTGGCAGGAGCATGACCAAACCATTCATTCTGTTCCATTTCTGCTCTGCACTGGATATAAACTGATCGATCATGGTTTGTGCACCATTGGAGAAATCGCCGAATTGCGCCTCCCAGATCACCAGTGAATCGGGATTGGCAAGCGCATATCCATACTCAAATCCCAAAACACCATATTCACTGAGCAACGAATTGAAGATTCGGAACTTCCCTGCTGCGTTGGGAACACTGTCCAGGCGGTTGTACTGAACATCGTTCTGTTCATCCCTTAATACAGCATGCCTATGACTAAAAGTACCTCGCTTAACGTCTTGTCCGCTCATTCTGACTTCCTTTCCATCCGACAAAAGACTGGCATAAGCGAGCAATTCAGCTGTAGCCCAATCGATCTTGTGCTCTTTCTCTAACAGCGATACTTTATCCTGAAGGAGTTTATCAATTTTTTTGAGGGGCTTGAATCCTTCGGGAATGGACATGATTCCCGTGAATAGCATTTTTAAGTGTTTCTCCTCGATCGCTGTTGAAGGTGAGGAAACAAAATCCTCAGCCTTGGCTTTTCGAAGACTTTTCCAAGCCAATTCCGGAGGCTGATAGTGATAAGGGAGTGGGTTCTGTTTTACTTCATCAAGCCGTTCCTGCAGATCAGACCAGAACTTTTGCTCCATTTCCTTCGCCATTGTTTTCAGTTCATCTGATCCGTCCGATTGTAAAGACGAAAGATATTGTTCACGTGGATTGGCATGTTTCTCAATAATGGCGTACAGCTTCGGCTGGGTGAATTTTGGATCATCCCCTTCGTTGTGCCCGTGCTTCCTATAACAAACCATGTCTATGAACACGTCGCTATTGAACTTTTGTCTATAACGGGTTGCTATTTCCATGCACTTTACCACCGCTTCCGGATCATCCCCATTGACATGCAAAACAGGTGCTTGCACCATTGCTGCGAGGGAAGTACAATAATCTGCCGTTCTGGCATCCTCAAAATCAGTTGTAAAGCCTATTTGGTTGTTGATGATAAAATGGAGGGTGCCACCGGTATAATATCCGTCCAAACCAGACATCTGCAGTGTTTCATATACAATACCCTGTCCCGCAACCGAGGCATCACCGTGAATCAAAACTGGGAGAATGGCATCGTACTGGCTTTTGTACATCACATCTGCCTTGGCCCTTGAGAAGCCCAGCACCACAGGGTCTACCGCTTCAAGATGAGATGGATTGGGCATCAATTTGAGCGATATGGTATTGCCAGAGAGGGTTTTCACTTCACTGCCATATCCCAGATGGTATTTCACATCACCACTACCCATTGTCTGGTCGGGAGTAGACTTTCCTTCAAATTCACTAAAAATATTTTCATAGGTTTTTCCCATGATATTGACCAAAACGTTGAGACGGCCCCTGTGTGCCATTCCTATGACAACTTCTTTAACTCCTTCTGAAGAGGCAGTGTTGATCATGGCGTCCAATGCAGCAATGGTCGTCTCCCCTCCTTCCAATGAAAACCTCTTTTGGCCGATATACTTGGTATGAAGGAATTTTTCGAAAATGACCCCCTGGTTCAATTTTTCCAGGATGCGTTTCCGTTTGCTGAGATCCATCGGCTTGATGAAATCAGATTCCATCTCATGGACAAGGAAATCAATTTTTTCTTGGTTGCAGATGTATTTGAACTCAATGCCTACGTGGTCAGCGTAACATTTTTTCAAATGTTCCTGGATGGCCCTAAGGGTTACAGTACCCAGTCCGATCAGGTTCCCAGCATAAAAAGTTTTGTCCAGATCCGCATCCGATAAACCAAAAAACTCAAGATGGAGGTTGGCACCTCTGTCTCTTCGCTTGCGAATGGGATTGGTATTGGCAAGCAAATGCCCCTTGTTTCTGTACCCGAGAATGAGCCGGTAAACGCCCAATTCTTTTTTCCAATCGATATCAGCTCCCTTTTCCAAGGCAGCTGTGGAGGGTATTCCTTGGATTTGAGAGACTGCAAAATCAAACCCCTCAAAAAATTTCCTGAGATCCGGGTCGATGCTCTCTGGAGAACGGGAAAAATCCTGGTAAAGTTGCTCTATATAGGCCGGATGCGAAGATGTGATATAACTGAAATCCTTCATGGGAAGAGGATTATGGAAGATTTAAATAAAAAGTTGAGCAAATATCGTTGATTTTGGGCGAATTATAACAGCAAAAATGAAGATACCGTTATGGATTTTTTTGAATATTTGAGCATATTTTTTGTTGATATGGATGATATTGCTACCTTTGCATCCCTACAAAAGAAAATAATTAAAGAATGGCAAATCATAAGGCAACCAAAAAGGACGTACGCCAGGTGGCTAAAAGAAGGGAAAAGAACCGCTATCAGGGTAAAACAACCCGTAACGCCATGCGTGACCTCCGTGCCCTGAACGATGCAACTCAGGCCCAGGAAGCCCTTCCTGAAGTTTTGAGCAAAATTGATAAGCTGGCTAAAAAAGGTGTGATCCATAAAAATAAGGCTGCAAACCTAAAGAGCTCGCTCACAAAGGCTGTTGCAAAAAAAGCTTAATTATCAAATCATAGAATTGAAAAAGAACATCTTGCAGATGTTCTTTTTTTTTACCCACAGTTGGGCATGACCCCCAAAAGCGTCATTTTCAATCTTTACCTTCGCAGGCATATATGACTGAAAAAATACTCATTTTAGACTTTGGGTCACAATACACCCAGCTTATCGCCAGAGCTGTAAGAGAAGCAAATGTTTATTGCGAAATTGTCCCCTATCATAAAAATGTAACTTTTGAACCGGATCTCAAGGGCATCATCCTGTCTGGATCCCCTTTTTCAGTAAATGACACCAATGCACCTGAAATTGATGTCAGAATGCTGGCTTCACAACGCAATGTTTTGGGTATTTGCTATGGCGCACAGTTGACTGCCAAGTTTTTTGGAGGACGTGTTGAGCGTTCAGAAAAAAGAGAATATGGCAGAGCCATCCTGAACAAGCAATCAGAAAATATATTATTAACCCATGTTCCCGAAACCTCGCAGGTTTGGATGAGCCATGGGGACTCTATACTCGAATTACCGGCCAATGCAACCGTTTTGGCAACAACTTCCTCTATCCCGGTTGCAGCTTACGCTGTAGAAGAACCTGGGTGTCATTCCATTTTCGGTTTACAATTTCATCCAGAGGTCTACCATTCAGCGTTTGGAAAAAAAATTCTACAAAACTTTCTTTATGAAATTTGCGGATGCAAGGGAGATTGGACGCCGGCCCATTTCATAACAGATACGGTTGCAGCACTTAAAGATCAGATTGGGGACAAACGTGTAGTGATGGCCTTGAGCGGAGGGGTTGACTCCACTGTTGCCGCTACCTTGATACACAAGGCAATAGGCAACAACCTATTCGGAATCTTCGTAGACAACGGTGTATTGAGAAAAGACGAATTTGGTTCTGTTCTCAAGACATACGAGCAACTTGAACTCAATGTGAAGGGAGTTGATGCCAGAGGCATCTTCTACAATGCCCTATCCGGACTGACCAACCCGGAAGACAAAAGAAAGGCTATCGGAAAAACCTTTATCGATGTATTTGACCAGGAAGCACATAGCCTGGAAGATATATCCTTTCTGGGTCAAGGGACGATCTACCCTGATGTGATCGAAAGCGTTTCCGTTCATGGCCCGTCCGTTACCATCAAATCGCACCACAATGTTGGCGGACTCCCAGAAACCATGAAACTCAACCTTGTTGAGCCCCTTCGGTATCTATTTAAAGACGAAGTTCGAAAAGTGGGACTTGAACTGGGTATTCCCCATGAGCTGCTTTTCCGACACCCCTTCCCAGGACCCGGATTGGCCATCAGAATCCTTGGTGAAATAACTGAAGAGAAAGTAAGGCTTTTACAGGAGGCAGATCATTTGTACATAGATGGCTTAAAAAAACATGGCCTTTATGATAAAGTATGGCAGGCAGGTGCTATTCTACTCCCCGTGAAATCTGTTGGTGTGATGGGTGATGAAAGAACATACGAATACACTGTAGCATTGAGGGCAGTGACTTCAGTTGATGGAATGACCGCAGATTGGGCACATCTTCCCTATGAATTCCTGGGTGAAATTTCCAATGAAATCATCAATCGAGTTAGAGGCATCAATAGGGTTGTTTACGATATTTCGAGCAAACCCCCTGCAACGATTGAATGGGAATAACGCTATCTTCATAGGATGAAACGCCTTACCTACATCCTCTTTTTTCTTTGTTGCATCACTCAAATCAGTGCGCAAGGAATAAAAGGAAACGTGAAGATCGGATTGCTGACTTCACTGTACCTGGATAGTGCATTTGACCAGAAAGGCAATTACCGATTACAAAAAAATTTTCCCAAACATGCCGCCAGTGGCCTTGAATTCTATGAAGGGGCAAGTCTTGCCATTGATTCATTGAATAAAATCGGGTACCTGTCAACAATGAAGGTATTTGACCTTCAAAGCAAGGAAGGAAACATAGAAAAACTTGCTGCAACCGGCGAGTTATCTGACTACAATCTCCTGATTGCCCACACCGGATCAGCCGAATATCTTCAATTGGCAGCAATTGCCAAAGAGAAAAATATACCCCTCATCAATGCTAATTATCCCAATGACGGCGGCATCAGAAAAAGTCCGACTGTATTCCTCGCCAACCCCAAGATCAATTCACACCTCAATTTGATCCACAATCAATTGACAAGAAAATGGCCAGATGCCAATATCATTTGGTTCAAAAGAAATGAGCCTGGCGACGACCGTCTGGCTAACATATTCAAAGAACTGAGCACATCGTCCAATAAAATCAAATACAAAACTGTTGAACTAAAAGCATTGTTCTCCACAGATGAGATTTCAATTCACCTGGACACCAACAAGACGAACGTATTGATTGCAGGAAGCCTTGATGAAACATTTTCAGCTCAATTTGCAAAAGCAATATTGAATTATACGAAAAAAGGAATCATTCACGTTATTGGAATGCCTAATTGGGAATCCTTAAAAGATATACAGTCAAAATCTTATGCAGGAGTACCGATCTACTATACGTCTGGTTTCTTTGCGCCACAGGGCAACAAATGGGTTCAGGAAGTAGATGAAAAATTCAAAGAAAATACGGGAACCAAAGCATCAATATCTGCGATCAGGGGTTATGAACTAACCTTTTTCTTTGGATCGCTTTGGTCGAAATACAAGACCCTTGACATGGTCAAAGCGCAGGACCCTTCCCTGAGAATTGTCACAGACTATGATTTTAGAGCCGTTATATGGAATACAGGTGCAGAAATACCCGATTACTTCGAAAACAAAAGATTATACTTTATCAGAAGATTGAACGGGATCGCATCTCTCCAATGATCAATCTACCCAGTCAGCAATAAAAATATTTGTATCTCTCGTACCTCCGTTGTTTCGATTCGAACAAAAAACTATTTTCTTTCCATCCACACTAAACATGGGAAATGCATCGAAACCTTTGTCCCTGCTGATTTTTCTAAGTTCAGCCCCATCCTCATTCATGGTGTAAAGATTGAAAGGAAATCCCCTTTTGTATTCATGATTGGAGGCAAATATGATGGTTTTACTGTCTGGCATATATGCAGGTGCCCAATTGGCCTGGCCCAAATTGCTCACTTGCTTGGCATTGGAACCATCTGCATTGGCAATCCATACTTCCATTTTGGTGGGAGCCACCAAATTTTCTGCGAGAAGCTCTTTGTACTCCTTGATTTCTTCTGCCGTTTTGGGACGAGACGCTCTCCAAATAATTTTATTTCCATCGGGACTAAACCATGCACCGCCATCATATCCTAACTGATGGGTTATCCGCTTGGTTGCACCCGATTTGAGGTCCATGGTATACAATTCAATATCTCCATCACGGGTTGAAGTAAACAACATGGTCTTACCGTCCGGTGAAATGGTTGCCTCTGCATCATAACCCGGATGATCAGTCAACTGCTTGACGATCTTACCGTTCAAATCAGCAATAAAAATGTCATAGGTTGGATAAAGAGGCCATATATACTTGTTCCCGTATTGGGTGCGATCCGGAACGGGGGGGCAGTCAGCGTTGCTCAGATGGGTAGAGGCGTAAACCACATGTTTGTTGTCTTTTAGAAACGCTCCGCAGGTTGTCCTACCCTTCCCTGTGCTAACCAATTTGGGCTCAAACTTTTCACTTGGCTTGGTTGGGATCTTTCCTATGTAAATTTGATCACAAGGTATCCCTTCTTTGGAATATGTCTTTTGAAAGACCAGCCATTTGCCATCAAAACTGAAGTAGGCTTCCGCATTATCCCCACCAAATGTGAGTTGTCGAATATTTTTGAAAAGCACTTCATCTGCATATTGTAGACTATCCTGTGCAGAAGACGAGAAGGCACCAAGCATCAAAACCAGAGAAAAGAGAATGTAAGTGGGATTTTTGATCGGGTTCATTTTTGTTAATTGGGACACAAAATTATGAAATGGAAACGCCTGTTTCATCACCAAAATGTAATAAAAGGGGATCATTTGCTAATTTTGGATATGAAAAGAGCGTTTCTATCAACCTTCCTACTATCCATTGGCAGCATTGTGCTGCTTGGATTATGGGGGTGTAGAAACGAAAACAATCAAACAAAAAATGGTCTTGTTTCAGACGAGATCGCTGCTCTTTCAAAGCATTTCCCTGATTCCTTACCCTTACAACTCCAATATCAACAACAAATTTTTCTCAATGGCAATCAAAAAGGAGCCATTGAAGGTCTCATGAAATTGGCTGAAAAGAACCCTGGGCGAATCGACCTGCTGAACGAATTGGCTGCAATGTCGCTCCAAAACAAGGATACAGTCTTGTCCATCCATTTCCTTAACCAAGCCATCGATGTAAATCCCAACCAGTCCGATGCTGCATTTATGCTGGCAGGCATCTATGCTGCACAAAAGAATCCAAATTGGAAAAAAATCACTGAACACCTGATCCAACAAAAAGAAGATCCCATCGCTTCGGCCAGAGGTTACTATCTCATGGGAATACAGCACGCCAATGAAAAAAGAACAATGGAAGCCATTGCTGCATTTGATAACGCAATCATACAGCATTTCACCTTTGTTGATGCTTATATCGAAAAAGCAATCCTATTGTTTGACATTGATCAAACAGATCAAGCCATCGATCTTCTTTACAAAGCCCAGGATATCGACAGAAAATCCCCGGATATTCCTTTTTGGCTGGGAGAATGCTATTTGAAAAAGAAAAATCAAGAGAAGGCATTGACTTTCTATGAGCAGACCCTTCGATTAGATCCGGAATACCCCTCTGCCATTGATCGAATTGCCAAAATCAAACACTAACTTTGAGTATGCCTATCATCGCTCCATCCCTCCTAGCTGCCGATTTTCTTCAGTTGAACAATGCCTGTGAGATCATGAACCGTTCTGAGGCAGAATGGTTACACCTGGATGTAATGGATGGAAGATTTGTACCCAATATCAGCTTTGGCATCCCCGTGATCCAATCCATTAGAAAGGCTACTCCTAAAATCTTTGATGTTCATTTGATGATTGAGGAACCTGAAAAATATGCTCAGGCCTTCAAAGATGCAGGTGCCAATATACTGACTGTTCACGCAGAGGCTTGCAGGCATTTGCACAGAAACTTACAGCAAATCAAAAGCCTGGATCTAAAAGCAGGAATTGCCATCAATCCCCATACTCCTCTTTCTGCCATTGAGGAAGTTTTGGCGGATGCTGATTTGGTGTGCATCATGAGTGTTAATCCTGGCTTCGGTGGACAAAAATTCATATCCTCCAGCCTTGACAAGATCAGTCGACTCAAAGAACTGATCCTGAAAAAAAGTTTAACAACACTGATAGAAGTGGATGGTGGTGTTACCCTTGAAAATGCACCACAAATCGTAAAGGCTGGAGCAGATGTACTGGTTGCCGGCAATACTGTCTTCAGCGCTCCGGATCCTATAAAAATGATCCATGATCTTAAAAAAATCAGTTAAAAAAAGTTTACCCACAGTTTGTTGATAATTATCTGCACTGTTTCTTGAAAGCAAAAGATTAAATTTGGATTAAGCACCCACCTAACCTTAATCTTTAAAATCCGTTGCTTTGACAGAAACAATTATCAACCTTGATTCCGTTAACCCCATTGAATTCTTTGGCGTTAACAATGGTAAACTTGACCTGCTCAAAAAAAGATTCCCCCTCCTAAAGATCCTAAGCCGCGGCACACAATTAAAACTCAGCGGAGCGGCAGAACAAGTTGAACAGGCAAAAGATAAAATTGAATTGCTGATTCAATACCTTGAAAGAAATGGCAACGTAAGCCATAATTATTTTGAACAGATTCTGGGGGGCGACGATGTCGAGGCTGTTGACAATTTTGTTGAAAATAATCCCCATGAAGTATTGGTTTTTGGTCCCAATGGCAAATCCGTCAGGGCCAGAACACAAAACCAAAAGAAAATGGTCTCCATGGCAGAAAAAAACGATATAATTTTTGCCATTGGTCCAGCAGGAACCGGAAAAACCTATACAGCAGTTGCACTAGCGGTAAGGGCATTGAAAAATAAGATGGTCAAGAAGATCATCCTCACCAGACCGGCAGTAGAAGCAGGAGAAAGCCTTGGTTTCCTGCCTGGTGATTTAAAAGAAAAAATTGATCCATACCTGCGTCCATTGTATGATGCGCTGGATGACATGATTCCAGCAGACAAACTAGGTTATTACATGAGTACCCGTGTGATAGAGATCGCTCCCCTCGCCTATATGAGAGGACGCACATTGGACAATGCATTCATCATTCTGGATGAAGCCCAAAATACAACGGACCTTCAGATCAAAATGTTCTTGACCAGGATCGGAGCCAATGCAAAAGCCATCATAACAGGTGACCTCAGTCAGGTAGATCTGCCCAAAAACCAGAAAAGTGGACTGGAAAAAGCAACAAGGATTTTAAAAAATATCGACGGAATTGCTCATATCGAACTGGATGAGGAAGACGTTGTCAGACACAGACTGGTGAAGGCAATCATACGGGCATACGACAAAGAAAAGGATCAATACAATGAAGCACGTTAGCAAATTATTATACCTGCTAGTTTTGGGGATGGGTTCCTTTTGGGGTTGTTCAACTCCTGAGGGTTTTAAGTCACCCGAAGATCCATTGGATGCAGGCAGGGAGTTCATCAGGGCATTGCTGGATGGCGATTACGAAAAAGGAAGTTTGTATGTACTGAATGATCCTGAAGACCAGGAGATTTTCAAACGATATGAAAGATACATGAAAAAGCAGCCCCAAAAGGAGCTGCTCAACCTCAAGTCAGCTTCCATCATTATCAATACAATGGAAAACCAAGGGGATAGCATCAGTATCATCAATTTTTCCAATTCACACAGCATGAAGCCAATGGATCTTAAAGTTGTGAAGGCAGATGGAGAATGGAAAATCGACCTCAGCTATACTTTTTCCGGAAACCTTCCACTGGAATGATTGAATTGAAAAATATATTGTTGGTTGTTGGCGGAAGTGCCATCGGTGGAGGATGTAGGTACATGCTTTCCATGCTCATGCAGCAGTTCAACAGGACAGCCTTTCCTGCAGGAACTTTTGTGATCAATATGCTGGGATGCTTTCTGATCGGGATCATCTATTCTTTATCAGACCGCCATCCCGAAACCTCTCAGAACATGAAAATTTTACTGGCATCAGGATTCTGTGGCGGATTCACAACTTTTTCTGCATTTGCGATTGAAAATCTGGAATTATTCAAAAACGGAAACACCATGTTGGCCACGCTCTATATTGTTTTATCCGTTTTATTGGGGGTTTCAGCAGCGTGGGCTGCATCAGCTATTTTAAAATGAATACTAAACAAATAGATATGGAAACGATTGTATACCTGGTCTTGATCGGACTGGCTGCAGGATTTCTGGGTGGCATGGTAGGTATTGGTGGAGGTGTGCTGATCGTTCCGGCACTTGTATTGTTATTGGGCTTGAGTCAACACCAGTCGCAAGGAATCTCACTTGCCATGATGATTTTTCCAGTGGGCATTTTGGGAGTTATCAATTATTACAAAAAGGGATATGTCGACTTCAGGTATGCTGGCCTTTTGGCAGTTGGATTTTTTGTAGGTAGTTATATTGGCAGCAAATTCTCCTTGTCCCTTCCTCAGGAACTTGTCAAGAAAATTTTTGCAGTTGTGATGATCCTTTTGGCCATCAAATTGCTTTTTTCGGGGAAAAAATAATGTGGAATCAACCACAAATTGCATCTACATAGAAAAGGTCGGATATGACCAATGAAAAGTATTCTTTCTCTGATAATTTGCTCTTACAAAAATATAGAGAGAACGGGGACAATGAATGTGCAGGAATTCTGTTAAAGCGATACAGCCTGCTTGTTTTCGGCGTCTGCATGAAATACCTAAAGAACAGCACAGATGCCAAAGATGCCTCACAACAAGTTTTTGAAAAGGCCATACTTGAAGCACAAAAATACGATATCCCCTATTTCAAAAGCTGGATATATAGTGTTGCCAGGAACCATTGTCTGATGCAATTGAGAAGCACTTCCTTCAAACCCAGAATACTGGATGAATTTCCAGAAGAATTAACTACCGATTCAAGATCAGACCATGATATTGCACTAAATGCGATATCAAAAGAAGAGGAAGAAAGTTCACTTAGGCAAGCAATCGATCTGCTCAATGAAGAACAGTCCATCTGTATCCGACACTTTTACCTAAAAAAATTATCTTATCAGGAAATTCAGGAAAAAACCGGGTTGAGTTTTCAACAAGTGAAAAGTCATATCCAGAACGGAAAACGCAACCTCAGAATCATCCTTGAAAAAAAATACAGGAACAATGAAAAAGGCATTTGAAAACGATTCTATGGGTAAAATGATTCCTGACGAAAAGGCATTGACGCGTTATCTCAATGACGAATTGAATGCTGAGGAAAAAAGAATGCTCGAAGAATTGATCAATGATGATCCATTGGTAGGCGATGCAATAGAAGGGCTTTATGGATTGAACGAAAAGGCTGATCTGACAAAAATCAATGATTCTCTAGCCCTGATGATTGAAAAACAAATAAGAAAAAAGAAAAAGAAAAAAATATTCCAACCACTGGGCTTCCCCCTTTGGCTGATTTTGCTCATCACCTTCACCTTAATGGCAATATTAGGGGGATATGTATTGATCAGCCTGATGCAGAAGTAAATTACTGATACTGAATATACATGGGTACCGGTTTCAGCGAAAGCAATTCCTTGGGAGAAAGCATTCTATGAGGAGGCTCTTTCAGATCATTTTTGTAAAACAATTTGAATCCTGTAAACTGAATAGGCTCTCTGTAAACAAACTGTCGATAAGTATTGATCTTTCTGGCAGGTGCACCCCATCCATCCATATCAACCACTACCTGAACCTCCGGTCTGATCAAAACCTGCCTATAATCCTTCAACATGTTTTGCGTAAATCGATGAATAACCAGCATTTTGGGAGGCAGATTATTTTTCTTTACCAAATTGGCTAAATACTCAGATGCATAATTGATATCTGCTGATGAAAAGCTGCCAATCACTGTACCAGGCTTTTCTCCCCCTTTCATTGAAAATTCAGGATCTATTCCGAGATGAACGCGGGGATGGGAAAGATACTTTTCAATCACCGGGATCTCTTCCCGAAGTGTACTCAATCCCACCTGAATATCAAGAAATACAATGGCTCCAATCTCATCGGCCATGGCCATTACCTTGTCAATCTCCTTGTTGGGCATTCTCAAACGGTATTTGCCGGAAGGACCTGGAGAGCCTTGTGCAGTTGAAACGATGTAATGCAAGGCAGGCATGACAGGGGTAGAAGGATCTGCCTTTCTCCAAGTATCCAGTTCACCCTTTAATTTAGCAAACATCTGCGGCTTGGGTAACTCTCCCAGAATCCCCATTCGGGTCGAATACAAATTACCATAATAAGCAATTACTCGATAGAAAGGAAGTATGGCCCCAGACAAAGGATACTGACCTTTAAACGACCATTTTTCAGTGGAGTCGCCATTTGACATAGAGATCATTCTTTTCCTGTATTGAAGCGAATCAAGTACAGTCACCACCACCGACTCCTTCTTGTCTTTCTTTCCTCCAGGATTGACATTTGCTGTAACATGTTTTCCATCATCGGATTGTGCATTGCTGCAACCTGAAAACACCAGTAGGGATAGTACCCAAAAACAAACTACAATGCGTTTCATATAGGATTTGATTGGAATGTATATTATTGGTTTAACAAGGCAAAAAGTTCTCTGATCTCGCCATTATCCCGCAGTTTTATTTTTTTCTCTGCACTAAGCTTGGTGATTTTATCGGATAGCAATGGCAAGGCCTCATTTAATCCTGCAACCGTTTTTTTAGTACGGATCATTTTCCCGGCAATCCTGTCAAATAGATAGAATTCATCAGCATTGGTGAAGATTTGCTTGTTTGAGGAGCCTCCGTAACTATTTGCATTCGAAAGAAATGCATACTTAAAAGAGAGAAATTGATACTTTTCTCCATCTGCTATAACCTCATAAAAGGTTTCATTTCCCAAACGACCATTGATGGGATAACCATTCCTAAAAAAAACCTCCTGTGTTTTTCCCATGTTATTGTATTTTATGGTGAAAGAATATACAGGATCGTTGAAAAGATAGAGCTCACCGTTATAGTTAAAATACAATTCATTCCTCTCTAGGTTGAATTTCAAATCCATGTCCTTGACCCATCCACCATTGCGAAATTTCACATCACCCTTGCCCCATTCTGTATTCAGCAGCGGCGTACCCTCAACATTCACTGCATCTTTGTTGACAAAGGCCCTTCCTCTGATATTGTATGCCTCAAGCATGAAATTGGTAGACTGCGGACTGGTTATACTTTGTCCAAAGGAAACATTCAATACTCCAGCTGTGAACAACAGCATCAAAAGCTGTTTCGAAAAGTTTATTTTGTTCCTGTACATGTCAAGATTTTAATAGGCTGTAGGATACCCAAAGATAGCATTCAGTTGAATTGAATTACCTTTGTTAGAACAAATACACGATATATTGGATTTCTCCTCATTTAACTTTCATCCTTCCCTTCAGGAAAGCATCGATCTAGCAGGTTATAAAAAACCAACCCCCATTCAGGAAAAGGCCATCCCCATCATCCTGGAAGGCAGAGACCTGATTGCCTGTGCACAAACCGGAACCGGAAAAACTGCTGCCTTTTTACTGCCTGTCTTGAACAAACTCCTCCAAGAAGACCACAAAGACTCGGAGGTACATGCATTGATCATGGTACCCACCAGGGAACTGGCCGTGCAGATCAGCAGTCACCTAGACGGACTCACATATTTTTCATCCATTAGCTCTATTGCAGTGTATGGCGGCGGTGATGGAGGAAGTTTTGTGCGTGAAAAGCAGGCCCTTTCCAATGGAGTAGACATTGTTGTGGCTACTCCTGGGAAATTGATTTCCCACCTGAACATGGGCTACGTTAAAATGAAAGAGCTGAAATACCTGATATTGGATGAAGCGGATCGAATGCTGGACATGGGATTTCATGACGATATCATGCGAATCATTTCACACTTGCCTGAAAAAAGACAGACCCTTCTTTTCTCGGCAACCATGCCACCCAAAATTTTGCAATTATCCAAGACCATTTTAAAAGATCCCGGTGAAATAAGTATTGCATTGTCCAAACCCCCAGAGACAATCAAACAATCTGCTTATGTAGTCTATGACACACAAAAAATGGGGGTGATCCAGCATGTGTTGGCAGAACAACCCTATACATCGGTTTTGATTTTCTGTTCCAAAAAACAAACTGTTAAACAGCTTACCGCTCAACTCCAAAAGAAAGGATACAAGGCAAAGGATATCCACTCAGACTTAGATCAAACGCAACGCGAAGATGTATTGCTTGAATTTGCCTCCAAAAGACTTCCTATACTTGTTGCAACAGATATTCTCAGCAGGGGAATCGATATTGACCAGATTGAACTGGTCATCAATTATGATGTTCCCCCAGATGGAGAAGATTATGTCCACCGGATCGGAAGAACGGCAAGGGCTGAAACCAAAGGAACTGCCATCACCCTCATCAACCCTGATGATCAATTCAAATTTCAACGAATTGAGAAGCTGATTGGAAAAACAGTGGAGAAAGCAGCATTGCCTGCGTCGTTGGGAGAAGGACCGGTATATGGCCAAAGGGAGAAAAAAGAAGGAAGCAAAAAATCATTTTCATCCCAACCCAAAGGCAAAAAGCCTTCCGCAGCCCCGATAGCCAATGATCGAAAGCCTGCTACGGTGGCATCAATTGGTCCCAGACCCAAGATTGCTATCATAAAAAAAGGGACAGAAAACAATCTGCCCCTTTCTGAATAGCTTTTCACAATCAGACGGTCTGCTCTCTTTTGTCATTTCTGAAAACTACCACACCATCAAAAACATCGATGGTTACAGGCTTTAATTTATCTACATCCCCTGCAAGGATGCGCTTTGACAATTGGTTCACGATCTCTTTTTGAATAAGTCGTTTCAGGGGTCTGGCACCAAACTGAGGATCGAAACCATGCTCAGCAAGATAATCAATGGCATAGGGAGTGAATTCAAGTTCCATATCATTCTCACTGACCAATTTTTTCAGCCCCAATAACTGGATCTCAATGATCTTTCTGATATCTTTTCTGCTCAATGGCTCAAACATGATGATCTCATCAACCCTGTTGAGAAACTCGGGCCTGATGGTCTGTTTTAGCAGGTTCATGACATCATTTTTGGCTCTTGCTGCGGCAAGATCCAGCTGGTCCGGCAAAGCCTGCTCATAGGCATCTTGGATCAGGTGACTGCCTATGTTACTGGTCATGATGATGATGGTATTTTTAAAATTAACTACCCTGCCTTTGTTATCCGTAAGCCTTCCATCGTCCAATACCTGCAACAATACATTCCAAACATCGGGATGCGCTTTTTCAATTTCATCGAGCAAAACAACACTATAAGGCTTTCTTCTCACCGCCTCTGTTAATTGTCCACCTTCCTCATAGCCCACATATCCGGGAGGAGCACCCACAAGTCTTGACACTGTATGCTTTTCCTGGTATTCACTCATATCGATCCTGGTCATCATGCTTTCATCATCAAAAAGGTAAGAAGCAAGTGTTTTGGCCAGTTCTGTTTTACCAACGCCGGTGGTACCGAGAAAAATAAAGGAACCGATGGGCTTTCTGGGATCCTGTAAACCAGCCCTGCTCCTCCTGATCGCATCAGCTACGGCTGTTATGGCTTCTTCCTGCCCCACTACCCTCTCATGAAGATGATCTTCCAGCTGGAGCAGTTTTTCACGGTCACTTTGCATCATCTTTGATACAGGAATACCAGTTGCTTTGGCTACATTCTCTGCAATGTCCTCTGCATCTACTTCTTCTTTGAGCAATCTTTTCTCATTGGTTTTTTCAAGCTCCTCAGCCAATGTAACAATTTCAGCTTCCTTCTGCTTGATCTTTCCATAACGGATCTCGGCTACTGTTCCATAATCACCTTCTCTTTCAGCCTTTTCAGCCTGTAACTTGAATTTCTCAATATCCGCTTTGGCCTGTTGTACTTTTTCAACCAACTCTTTCTCTTCCTTCCATTTGGCTTTTAGGGTATCCCTTTGTACGGCGAGATTGGCAAGCTCTGTGTTCAGCTCTTTCATTTTCACTTCATCCTCTTCGCGCTTGATAGCTTCTCTTTCAATTTCAAGCTGACGGATCTGGCGCTCCAGTTTGTCCAGCTCTTCTGGCATGGAATTCATTTCCAACCTGAGCTTAGCGGCACTTTCATCAATCAGATCAATTGCCTTATCAGGCAAAAATCTGTCGGTTATGTATCGATTGGAAAGCTCAACCGCTGCGATGATTGCTTCATCCTTGATGCGAACATGGTGATGGGTTTCATATCGGTCTTTCAATCCTCTCAATATGGATATCGCATCTTCAATACCGGGCTCTTCAATCATTACCTTTTGGAACCTTCTCTCCAGCGCCTTGTCTTTCTCAAAATACTTTTGGTATTCATTCAGTGTTGTTGCTCCTATCGCCCTCAATTCGCCTCTTGCCAGTGCAGGCTTGAGTATATTGGCAGCATCCATCGCACCTTCACCACCTCCTGCACCCACCAAAGTATGTATCTCGTCGATGAAGAGAATGATCTCACCATCGCTGGAGGCAACTTCTTTCACTACCCCCTTCAGTCTTTCTTCAAATTCACCCTTGTATTTGGCTCCGGCTATCAACTGACCCATGTCCAATGCATAAATCAGCTTGCTTTTCAGGTTTTCGGGTACATCTCCGTTGACAATCCGCATGGCAAGTCCCTCTGCAATGGCAGTCTTACCCACCCCGGGTTCCCCCACCAAGATGGGATTATTTTTCGATCTACGGGTTAGGATATGCAGGGTTCTGCGGATCTCTTCATCACGGCCAATCACCGGATCCAGCTTTCCCTGGCGGGCCATTTCAATCAGGTTCTTGGCATATTTTTCCAGTGCATTGAACTGCGTCTCCTGTGTCTGGCTCTTGATCTTTTCGCCTTTACGTAGCTCTTTGATGGCCTGTTGCAACCCTGATTCAGTGACACCAGATTCTTTGACCAACTTTGCAACAGCATCAGACCCTGTGATCAAGGACAACAACAGGTGTTCAGGCGTGATGAATTCATCCCCAAATTTTGTCATCATTGACCCTGCCCTCAACAAAGCATTGTTGGCTTCCCTGCTCAAGGCTTGGGCGGGGGCATCATCTGTTTGGGGTAGTTTTAACAATGCTTCCTTTAACTTTGAGTTCAATACCGCAAGGGATGCATTGTTTTTCTTCAAGAGATATTCTACGGGAGAATTCTTTTGATCGAGCAATGCCTGAAGGATGTGCTCGGTTTCAATATTGGGATTCTTTGCATTGAAAGCAAGTTGCTGTGCCGATTGCACTACTTCCGAAGCCTGTATGGTAAAGTTGTTTAAATTCATAAAACCGATTTATAAATAAGGAATCAAACTACTAACCACCTAAAAAATATGGAAAATATGGCAGTATTTTCTTTTAAAACATGTCGCAAATGCAGTCTAAGCTTCCTTTTCATGCTATTGTTGCAGCTTGGGCATTCACAAACAGATTTCAGTACTCTTCAGGCAATAATAAAGAAGAATGAAAAATTAATGGGTAAGGAACATGTGGTGGTTGTACAAAAAGATGGAAAAAACATTTTTCTGAAGGAAACAGAAGAACTCAAATTAAAAACACCCGTTCCGATAGCAAGTGCCAGCAAATGGTTTTCTGCAGCCCTGATCATGATTCTGGTGGATGAAGGAAAGTTGAATCTGGATGATCCCATCGCCAAATACATTCCCGTATTTGAAAAATACATGAAAGGCTATATCACCCTTCGCCACTGCCTTTCCCATACAACGGGACTGGATACTGAGCCAATCAGCCTCATGAAGCTCATTCAGAAGAGCAAGTTTGAAAGCCTAGAAAAGGAAGTAGAATCGTTTGCCACCAAAAAACTGATCGTAGACAATCCCGGACAGGCTTTTGCTTATGGAGGAGTGGGTATCAATATTGCGGGGCGGGTTGTAGAAATTGTATCCAAAAAGACCTTTGATAGAATCATCGTTGAAAAACTCTTTAGGCCGCTTGGAATGAAAACAGCTACCTTCTATAATGAAAACGGAAATGCCATCAACCCTTCAGGAGGGGCCAATTGCTCTGCAGCTGATTACTTGAACTTCATGCAAATGATCTTGAACAAGGGCATTTTCAATGGCAAAAGAATCCTGAGTGAGAAATCAGTTCAGGAAATACTGACGGCACAATTCCCTGATGCGAAGATCCGATACAGTCCCGTTGCGGCCAAAGGAGCCGGATATGCATTGGGAAATTGGGTACTGGAGAAGGACGAAAACGGGGAAAGTCAAATTTTTGCTTCCCCTGGTTTATTTGGTACTTGGCCCTGGGTGGATGTCAAAAACAAATACAGTGCCATCATCATGATCAAAAGCCTCAATGGCAATGAGAAAAGAGAGCTATACCAGGACGTGAAAGATGCGATTGAGAAAAGTTTATTGTAAAGCACCAGTACTGGATGAAGCAGAACCTTAAACAAAGAGCTGAACTGGTCAAATCGCTGGCAAGATCCATCGGCTTTGACAGCTGCGGTATAGCCAAGGCAGTTTCTTTGGATGCTGATGCCAGACGGCTGGAGAACTGGTTAAAAAAAGGTCGTCATGGCGAAATGAAATACCTCGAGAATCATTTCGAGATGCGCATTGATCCAACCAAACTGGTACCCGGTGCAAAGTCTGTCATCACGCTTTTATTCGACTATTTCCCTGAAAAAAAACAAGAACCCAATAGTCCGAAAATAGCAAAATATGCCTTTGGGAAAGACTACCATTTGGTGATCCGAGAAAAATTGAATTCCTTTCTTTGTGCACTAAGAGAAGCCTTGGGAGATGTAGAAGGCAGGGGGTTTGTGGATTCAGCCCCTGTATTGGAAAGAACTTGGGCATTCAAAAGTGGTTTGGGCTGGATAGGAAAAAACGGCAACCTGATCAACAAGAAAAAAGGATCGTTTTTCTTTTTGGCTACCCTGATCACAGACCTGGAGTTGCATCCCGATGACCCCTACGTACAGGATTACTGTGGCAGTTGTACGAAATGCGTTGATGCTTGTCCCACTGAAGCCATCTTACCTAACAAAGAATTGGATGCCAGTCAGTGTATTTCCTATTACACCATCGAATTAAAGTCCTCGTACTTACCCGAACAATTGAGTAGCAAAGCCGATAATTGGATTTTTGGATGTGATATTTGCCAGGATGTTTGTCCCTGGAACCGCTTTAGCCAACCTCACAATCATGATGAGCTAACCCCCCTGGAAGAAGTTTTGACTTTTGATATTGCAAAATGGATGGCTGTAGACAAAGATAATTTTCAAAAGATCTTCAAAGATTCTCCTATAAAAAGAACCAAATGGGAAGGCATACAACGAAACCTGAAATTGTATAAATTTTCGTGATCATTCCCACTTGAACACCCTAATTGCAAATGCATAGAGGACAATACCCCAAATCAGCAGGTATTGAAGTTGAGGAAGACAATCATTTAGGTGTGCTCCTTCAAAGGCTACATTTCGCATGGCCTGGTTCAGATGGGTCAGGGGGAGTATTTTACAAAGGGGTTGCAGCCAAGCTGGAAAGTTTTCAATTGGAAAAAAAGTGCCAGCGAGCAGAAACTGGGGTAAGGTAACCAGGTTTGCAAAGGGAGGAATCGTGCTCTCGCTGCTAGCCAGACCACTGACAATGAAACCAAAACCCATGAAAACGATCAAGCCAACCAAACTGAGCACCATCAATTCCAAAAAGGTCAGGAAGCCATGGATCAGTGTGAACTTGAAAGCAAAATGACCGATCGAAAGAATAACAATTGCAGTTATCATCTGGAAGATGATCCTTCCCAATCCCTCACCAAAAACGATGTGCTTCCTTTTGATGGGAGTGGCAAAAAATCTTTTCAGTACCAGGGTTTGCCTCAAGTTGAAAAATATGAATGCAACGCCAAAAACGCCTGCACTTAACAATGAAAAACCAAGTTGTCCAGGCAAGATAAAATCGATGGTTTTGTACTCCCTGCCAGGCAATGTTTCTTTTTTCATGAAAGCATATGTAGGCCTTTGGGGGAAATTCACCTGGTCCAATTCAGCAATGGCTTGTTGAAGGATGGATTGCAGCAATCCTATCTTGTCAGCTGCGGCAGTAGAGGTGATAATCTCTATGGCAAATTTTGGAAAGGCTGTTGGATTGACAGGAGTGATTTTTATGATAGCCGTCAAATGACCTTTTTCCAATTCTTGTCTGGATACCTGAATGGGCTGTGCAATGATTTTCAAATTGGATTTCTCCAGAAGTTTTTGATACAATTCATTGCTGTTGTTCGAAGCTGGATCAAATGAAACTCTTATCACAGGAGTTGTAGAACTCAAGAAGCCAAAAACAAGAATAAAGATGATGGGAAACAGAAAACTGAATATGACTGCAGATGGACTCCGAAAGATGGATTTCAGGCTTGCTTTTGCAATGGCCATCATGGCCCTGTATTGATTATACGGTTGATGCAATCCCATTATTTGATATTAAAAGTAAAGGGTATCATGGCCTTGATTTCACCGGAAGAGGTCTTTATTTGTTTGATTTGCTGATAAAGAGAATAACCATCCTCTCCCACTTCATCTTTCATTTTGGTGGAAACAAGTTCATCAGGGTATTGTTGCAAGATGTATTCCAACAGTGTTTGGGGTTCAGGATAGGTGCGGATTTTGTATTCCTTCAATCCAGATAAACTTGCAGCTTCTTTTATGGCATCTTGTAAACCACCCTGTTTGTCTGCCAATCGCAACTCGATGGCCCTTTTTCCGGTCCATACCCTGCCCTGCGCGATACTGTCGACATATGCCATTGACAATCCCCTTCCTTCTGACACCCTTTTTTTGAAAGTTTCGTATATGCGGTCTACTTCCAACTGAACGATTTCTTTTTCTGTTTCTGACATGGGTCTTGTTACACTGGGAGCATCTGCCATATCACTTGTTTTCACCCGGTCAAAACTCACTCCCAACTTATTTTTCATAAAAGTGGAAAAATCAGGTA
>Ga0315905_10001703_pt1 | contig 23470 bp, 20 predicted proteins | sample LakEriMetagenome_5_FD_203522 | JGI IMG/M metagenome (GOLD analysis project Ga0315905, IMG submission 203522) | Freshwater fungal communities from buoy surface, Lake Erie, Ohio, United States - Buoy 4 MA121 | ecosystem: Environmental > Aquatic > Freshwater > Lake | place: USA: Lake Erie, Ohio...
CCCCCACACACACACGCACACACACATGGTACCATGCCACACGTACATACGTACAATACGCGTACAACACGTGTGCGCACATTGTTGCGTGCGGTGTGAGCGCACTGGCGCGAGGGCATGCGCGCGGGATGCACAATAAACCAAACCCTAAATTCTAAACTCTAAACGCTAAACCAAGGTTGGACTGGATCCCAAGGCTAAAAATTAAATATAAAAATCGAAACTCTAAACGCTAAGCCAGGCTGGACTGGATCACAAGGATTCAGAAGCATTTCTTCTTTTTTAACTAACCTAATCTACTACTACCAAACTGGACCCTAAACCAGGTTGGACTGGATCCCAAGGCTGCAGAAGCATTTCTGCTCGGTGATGAGGGCACTCAAGAGATACTCAACGCGCAGCGTCTCCTCCAGGTTTCTTGTGTGCGCGTCCTCGTGTACCTTTCTCGCTCTCTCTTCTCCAAGCTCTGTCTCTCCTTCCTTCCCTTGTCAAAAGAGACCTATTGCGGAGCAAAAGAGACCTACAGACCCCTGTCGCTACTAACGCTTCTCACGTGCGATGATACCATTCTCTACACGCTCCTCACGTGTCGCTCCTAACGCTCCTAACGTGCGCCGAGGACGCGAGCAAACAATCGGGCGGTGCTGCGCCGGGCGGGCGGCAGCACAGCGCTGCCGCCCGTTTGCCCGTCCCCGGAGCAGAGCTTGCGTATTGCACCCTTCTAGTTTGCCCCTTGCGTGTGCCGGCGCTGCCTTGGACACGTGGCATCGCACACGTATCGCACACGTGTCCAAGAAGAGGTTAAAGGCGCACGCTCTGCGAAGAAGATGACACACTTTCTCCATATGGAGGAGGATACATTTCTATATGGAGGCAAAACCCCTCCAAAAGCCCCAAACCCTAGACCCTAAAGCCTAACTCTAGAACGCAAAACGGGCAGGAGATGAACATCAACAGCATTCCTACCTTTATTATAGGTGGCAAGTACCTCACCTCCGGCGCCGCCCACGCAAGGTCCCTAAAACCAAATTTCTATTCCTAAACGTGAGTCCTAGATCTAATATCTTCTCATGCTGGTCTATTCGGAAAATGAAAGGCATACACTCAACACACAATTGACAATTGCAGCAATTGTATGTTTAGGGTTTAGGGTTTAGAGGCATACACTCAACATACAATTGCAGTAATTGTATGTTTATGCCTCCAAATACTTGCACCCTTTCTCTCACACATGCGCGCACACGCGTGGAATTGTTGAAACGCGTGAAGTTGGGCACACGCGTGTGCCCGTTGATTCGCACGGTGGCCTCTCGTCGGGTGATTAAGAGCGGAGACGTCTTGCGCGAAGCGCGCAAGCGCACAGTGTCCCTGCGCACGTCGCCGCTCTTGAATCACCTGGCGCTGACGCTGCACGCATGCTCGTGCTGATGGGACACAATGCTCTTGCTGATGCAACAGTGAGCAAAGGCTGCTGCAACAGTGAGCAAAGGCTGCTGCAACAGTGAGCAAAGGCTGCTGCAACAGTGAGCAAAGGCTGCTCGTGCTCATGGAGCACAATGCTCTTGCTGATGTAACAACCATTGCTCTTGCTCATGTCACTGGCTTGAGCGATAGCTGTGGGAGGTAATCTTATCTCCTTGTCTCATCTCTCGAATCTCGTCTTGGAAGCTGTCTTCTCACGTCTCGTCGTGTTCCTTGTCAGGGAACTCGAGGAAGTATTCCGGAAAATCGAGAGTACCGGCGCAGGAGCGGAGGAGGCAAGTCACGTGATCTGCACACTTTAACACTCTGTGTGGCGTGAGCATGCCGAGCTAACGCGCTGCACCTCTCTGCTCCATCCTTGCCGTTGCACACGTGACATCCTTGCCGTGACACACGCCACAGAGCCTGCGCTCGCGCGTGTCAAAGGCACAAAGAGTGCTTGGTTCTTGGACTGACTTGTGTGTGACATGTGGGGGTTCATCGGTTGGACGCAGTCGCTGTTCGCCGGGGCGCTGGGCATTCCCGCCGAGGTGATGCGCGAGACGATGGCCTTTCCCTAGTCGCTTCCTCCGCAGGTCCGGCACGCAGACGCACACACCGACCGACACACGCGCAAGGAGGGCGCAGGGGATATCGGGATGACGCATGGAGCATAGATAGATCTTGAGATCGGGAATAGCAAACCCGGAACAGGAGCGGGTGCGAGCCTACCCTCGAGTGATGACAGGCCAGCAAAACGCCCGTGGGCGCGTGGTCTGTTTGAAAGAGACGGCTTCTTGCGCGCAAATAAAAGCTCCTCCACCCACACCCGTGAATAATTGGATGAGCGCCACTCCTCTGAGCTGCATACCCTCTGAGCTCCATCCCGCGTGACGCTAACGCAGTGTCACCCTTTTCCGCGAGACACAGCTCAGAGGGGATGCGGCTCAGAGGGGTGGTTCCTCACCCAATTCTTCGGTTAAAAGGAATCTTTCCAAACGACAAAACCCCCTGGATTTGTGTCAAACACTATCTGCAAATCTTGAGAAACAAGCAAAACTCTCAACGGCACACCCGTGCGCCATCGAGTTGACGGCGCCCCGTGACGGTGCTCGGAGCGACGCGCTCCTCCTCCTTCTCCTCCGTGACGCCGGCGCGCCGTTGACTGAGGCTAGCACCATGACCGGGTAGGCCGCCCTTGTGGCGCACGCTGGAGTCCTGTAAGGGGCTCGGCTCGGTGACCTTAAAAATAAACACTCAATACACACTGAGGCTGGCATCCTTGACTCAGGCTCGTACTTGGAAATTGCCTGGGCCCATAGTGTGTGTCGAGAGTGTTTATTTCTAAGGGCACCGGGCCAAGCCCCTTACGGGGCTTGATCGGCGTGCGCCAAAAGGGCGGCCTACCCGGACCACCCCCCCGTAGTCCCCCACCCAGAATCCCTCGCTGCCCAGGCGGCTCTATTGCCCGGGTCTTGCTCAGGCCCGAATCGTTTCCAGGCATCGGGGTCCTCCCCGGGCCTGCTACAGGGGCTCGTATTGTGAATAGGGGGACCCAGCAGCCCCACTGGGACAGCCGCAGCTGAATGTCCCGGAGAAGAAGAGCCATCCGCGTGAGGCCCCTGCAGCCCAGGTTTCCCAAAGAGCCTCATCACCGCAGGGCCGCGGACGACGAGAGAGAGGGAGCCAAGGTCCGGGGAAAATCAGGCTGTGTACGTTAATTACTGCAGGACCTAGTACAAAGCTCTGCAAGTGGGGGGGAATCTTTTTGAACGCATCGGCATTTAAGGGCCGTACAGAAAGGAGTGCGTCACGAGAGCAGAGAGAATGGCAGGCAGCATCCGGCTGCTGAATCTGTGGAGCGTTCTTCTGCCCTCATGTCATCTCCGACCAGACGTACAAGCGCTTCCTCCTCCTCCTCCTCCCATCCTCCTCCTCCGGTGTCATGCGGTCGCGCTCAGCGTCCACCTCGTTCACCGCTTTTGCTCTTCTCCAGTCGGCGCGTGAGCAATGCGTGGTAGTCCTTTTTTTGGAATCCGCCTAAAAAAGGCACGACAGCAAATATTTTGGTCACTGGCCCAAGTGACCAGTACAGAGATTCACAGATTCGAATCCAGTTTTTAATTTTAGGTTCGCCGAGCTGAAAATTCCCTTGTAGTCGGGATGCAAAACGTGCCTCTACAAATCCGGTGCGCTAGAGATTTCGAATCATTTTTCTCCCGTCACGTGACTTCACGCATTGCCCACACGCCGAGTGCTCTCTCTCTCTCTCTGTCTAGTTATCGGTAGGCGTGGCACCCGGGTCGCTGAATAACTGGAATGTGTCTTCAAGGAGGCGGATTTTATCTTCAGCAGAGCTTTCATCCGTAACCTCAGCTTCTGGTTGCAACTCGATGGCCTCTGCAGCGAAGCCGAGCTGAGAGCCCAGGTCCATAAGCAACGGAAATTGATCCTCAGCCAAGACGGAAATACACAACCCGGGAGCCGTAATATCCTGGCCAATGCGCCCACATCTGCCTGCCCTATGCAGATAGTCCGCCGTCGTCCCTAGGATTCCCAGATTGAACACGTGTGTAATATTGGGGAAATCGAGGCCCCGGGTGGCGCCGGGCGTAGTGATAAGGAGCGAAACTTGATCCCAGTAAAACATTTCCATCACTCGCAGGGACGACTCGTACGTCAGGAGCGTATTGTTGTCAGCTCTCTTGGCAAAATCTTCGGCTGAAGGGAGCAGCACAGAAAGCCCCAACAGGCCCGCATTCGAATCGCCCCCCAGCACCGAAAAGAGGGCGCTCTGTAACACGAGAAAGTGTTGGGTGAGTCAAAAGAGACCTACAGTGTCAAAATAGAACTTAAAAATGTCAAAAGAGACCTGTAACGGCGCCGCCATCGCTTGTGCTGTCGCCGCGTCTGCCGCATACACTATCATGCGCGGCTGTCTCCCCATTTCCTGCCACCTGGCAATTTCGCTGCGCACCAGCTTCCCGAGGAGCCCCAAGGCACGCGACTTCTCAGAGCACACGACGTACCGATGCTGTACACTCGACGGCACCCGTTGCCCAACGTCCCAAACGCTGGGCATCTGGGACGAGGAAGCGCCAGCTGTCTGGTCATCTACTGTGGTGGGTACCTTGAGAAAATCCTGCTCTGCTGCCGTCTCCACCTGCGCACGCAGAAGGCTGGCGCCACAGAAGATGCGCACGCGCGGAGACCCGTTCAGGGTGCTTTTACTCGCGAAGTTCTTGGCGAAAATGGCTTTGAGGTCGTCTCCGTCCTCGCCCGATAGGCAGGCGTCAGCCTGGCAGGTCAATACATTCTCAGAAGTCTGCTCTCTAGAGGCATTGTATAGAAAATATTCCTGGGCGCTGACTTTTCAGAATTTCTACCTCGTCGACCACAACCACGCGCGCATTGCCCAGAGGCACATGTCCGCGCTCGGAGATTGGGCGTAGGAACTTTGGGGTCGTGACAAGAATGTGGGCACCCTTGAGTGCATCGAGGCCGAAGTCTTCGATGGGCATGGACGTGTTGAGTGCCTCGTCATCCCACACGCCCACCACCTTGACGCGCCGCGGGCCCTTGTAGGAGAACATGTTTGTCTTGCTGCCGGGCGTGTTCCCTTGCAGAATGCGCTCGGGCATGAACTTTGGGTTGTTCCTGCTTCCCCCAACGAGCATGTGACACAGGGTCGAGACCTGCACCCCTGGTAAATATTCTCGAAAGTCAGCGCCCTATTACATTTACTATATAAAGTAACTAGAGAGAGCCATTTTGAGAATTTGTGCCGAGCTCTCGCGTCGGGACGACGATCACGGCCAGTGGCGTGGGCGACAGCTCGCTGTCCACGAGCTTCGAGACGCGCTGCGAGCGCGTGGACTGCTTGCTCTCAAAGCGCGACAGGTGTAGCATGATGTCATCGTCGAGCAGTTCGTCACTGATGAGCGAGAGCAGGGGCATGAGGTACGCCAGCGTCTTGCCCGAGCCAGTGGGCGAGCGGATGACTGTGTCCTCCTGGTTCATTACGGCCTTGAGCGCGTTCTGCTGCACCTGCATCGGAAGGCGGAAGCCGAGCCGCTCCGCGCGATCGGCCAGCCACTCTGGGACCTGCAGCGCCGCCCAGCTCGGGCTCCGTCCCCCGCCCGCGCCACCCGATTTGGTGGCTGTCTTGATGAGGTCCCGGGTCTTCGCAGCCTCAGAGTAGTCTTCGGCCTCAATCGCCGAAATAAGCGCCGTCTGGAGCCGATTCAAGTCATCCTGCACCCCAGCCTGCAGCGTGCTCAGCCCCGCCGAGCGCGCGCGCGGCGCCCCGCCTTGTAGGCCGGCGCCCCGGATGGTTGGACGGCGAAGGAGAGGAGACTGAAAGCACGCAGGCGCGCACGCTGGGGGTGGGGCACGCTGACCCAGACGCGCAACCCCAGACGGCGTGGGCAGCAGGGCGAAGCCCTCATTCAGCCCCGAGAACCCCAAGACCAGGACTGCCGCGGTCGTGAGGAGCTGCTGCGTCTTCCCGATGTGCATGGTGCTTAGAAGAGCCTCAGCACGAAGGCTCTGCAGGTTTCCAGACGTTTCCACAAACCACAAACATTCATATTTGATTTCTCTCATGGTCAAAACGTCCCATGGTGATGGAGCACTAATGATGTCGCGGCGTGGTGGGCGCAGCTGCTGACTAGCGGCGTCGGCTGGCTGCAAAAGGCGGCCCAGCCAGCGGCAGCTGGAGGCATCCTACGGATGCAGCAGATGTGGGGGGCGCGGTAGATGAGGCCACAAGATGCAAGCCAGAGACTGTAGTCGCAAGCGGTGGCGGTACGCAAATGCCGGGCCTGCGGAGAGCTTTGATGCGAGCTCGCGGCTGAGGATGGACGACGAGGATGATCGGGTTCTGTCTTTGCTCCAAGACTCGGTGGACCTTGGGAGCAGCATGCTGTCGGAGCTACACCTTGCCTCGCAGAAAGGGCCCTCGCTCAGCACGATGCTGTACCTGGATGCAGCCCATCGCGTGACTCGCGATGACCTGCGTGCAACCGCCGCCGCCACTCCCGATAAGGAGTCGGGCAGCCATCACCCCGCCTCGCCACCCAGCACGCCCAGGAGCTTCACGCCCATGCGCTCCGCCATCCGCCTGGTGCCCTCGGCAGCCTCTGGCGCTCGTCCTATGGCGCGATCTGCGCTGGGCGAGGGAGTGGAGCGGTGGGAGGAGACGGACGCAGGCCCGGATGACCGAGATTTAGTAGTGGCAGTAGGGGACAAGGTGCTGGTGTCTGAGGACGTCTTGCGAAGATTGGTGGTAGCTACCCAGGAACGGGATGTCTTGCTGCACTCGCTCGCCAACCCCCGTGCCCGCCTTTCCCTCACAGATCGGAGCGCAGCCGCAGCACGACCTCAGGATGCCAGCAACGGCGGCGTCAGCAGCAGCCGCCGCGGAGCGGGGTGGGGCGACGACGAGACGCCCGTAAGGACTGGTCTGCGGGCGCACGTGGCTGCCGGCACGCCCTCCCCGGGAGCCGCGCGTGTGTTTCTATCGCTTCAAGGAGGGGCGGGCAAGAGGGGGCGGGCGGAAGAAGCGGTGCAAGCGGGGAATGAGATGGCGGCAGTGCGCGAAATGAGGGTGCGCTTGGAGGAGGCCTTGGCAGTAGCCGAGCAGCTGCGGCTTGACAAGAAAGTGCTGCACAAGGATCTGCACGCGCTCCAGACGCGCTGGGCGGCCAGCCGGAAAATAGCGGAAAAGGCTCGGTTGGGCGAAAAGGACGTGTCGCAGACTCTGTCCATGCTGAGCGGTGAGCATCGCGACCTTGTGCAGCGACTGATACAACAGCGGCAAGAGCATGCCACTAAGACTGCTGCCCTCCACAAGGAGGCCGCCGCTGCCACCCAAGCCCTCGCGCGCATCACGAATGTGCTTGTGGCGAGGCGCGACCGCAATCGGCTGCGGCGCGCGGCGCTGCGTGCATGGAAGACAGTCTCTCTTGACTCGCTCCTCCACCTGTTGGCAAAGTCAGCGCTGGTGCTCAAATGCGCGGCAGTCGCGCACACCCGCAGCGCGCTGAGATCCGCTCTGCGCACGGCCGCGCGTGCCTGGTGGGAGCGCACGCAGGTTGCCACCACGGCCTCGGCGCGCGCGGGCAATCGTCGCCACGCCAGTGCGCGCCTGCGGTGCGGCGGGCTGCTGCGGGTGTGGAGGGTCTGGGCGCGAGGCGCGCGGCGGGTGCGATGCAGTGCGCGGGTGGTCAGAGCATTAGTGGGGTCGCGTCAGTGTTTTCGAGCTGTCGCGAATGCCTTGGGGTGCTGGCGTGAGAGCACGCTGATTGGGGCTCCTGGGGGCCTGAAGGGCGCGCACGATGACCAAGCGGTTTGGTTCAAGTATCTCGCTGCGAGAAAGTGGAGAGCGGTGTTGAGGGGTGTAGTGCTTACCTGGCATCAGGTCAAGAAATGCGCCCGTCGGCTAAGGCTGCTGGAGCGGCGCGCGCATGATTACTTTGAGCATGGTCAGTTTGCCTTGCGGTCTCGCGCATGGGCTGCGTGGCACTGGTCTCGCACACGTGCCGCGCGCCTGCGGCGCCTCGCCCGGCAGGTGTTGAGACGCTGCTGTGCCCGCATCCTGGCAAGGGCAGTCCGGGAGTGGGGGAAGGCGGCGCTGCACGACGCGCGACGAAGACGACTGCAGCAGCGCAATGGAGCAAGGTGGTTGCGCGCGCGCGTCTGCCGCGCGTGGTCGGCGTGGAAAGGGGTGGTGGCGACCGCAGTCTGGAAGGGCAGAGTGGTTGAGGGCGTGTGCAGGCGCTGGCAGCGGCGGCTCTTGGCGCTCGCCCTCCTCTGCTGGTCGCACCGCGCAGCGTTGCGCCGAAGGTTTCAGTACCTCGTCCGCAAGGCTCTCAAAAAGAGGGTGCTGGTGTGCGTGTGCGCCGCATTTTCGGCGTGGGCGTCGGGCTTGAGCGGAAAAGCGGAGAATGAGCAAGCGCATTCCACAGGCAAAGGAGCAGAGGGCAGGGATGCGTCGGAGTCATGCGAAACGCGGTCATGCGACACGCGCCAGCTCAAGACGAGAGAGACGTCGAGAGCCGACCAGAGCGAGGCAATAATACGAGCCAAGGACGCGCAGATCGTGCGGCTTGTCGCGCAGGTCGAGGACCTGCACGCGGCACAGCAGCGTGCTACGGATCAAGAGCGGCCGGCGAATGGGAGGGAGGAGGGGGACAAGCACGGCGAGCGTGGAGGAGGCGGCGGCGCAAGTCCAAACTTGGCGAGCGTGGAAAGCTGCTCGAGCGTGGAGGAGGCTGCGGCGCAAGTGCAAGGGGTTCTAACACTGCTCGAAGAGGAGAAGCAACGGCGCGAGATGTTGGAGCATGACCGCGCCCTCGACAGGTCGCCCTCTGCCCTTGCCCCCGCGTCCACACACACGTAAGCACTTGCGTGTGTCCGCCAGGGCCTGCGCTGGCCCTGGCGGATGGCATGGGCTGAGAAAGGAAGCGCTTCCTTTCTCAGCCCATGCCGCTGACTGAAGCGCTGGCACTTGGCGCCTGGTCTCGCGCTCTTGGCTGGGCGCGATGTCTGACGCGTCAGAGACATGATGGGTGAAACATGATGGGTGCCTTGCGCTTGAGGACGCTGCAGAGCAAAGATGCAAGAAGCTGAGCGGCTGCTTGCCATAGAGCTCGAGCGCCTTGCCCAGCAGCTCGAGAGTGAGCGTGAGGAGCAGCAGGAGCGCGAGCTCAAGCGCGAGCGTGAGCGGGACGCAGAGCGTTCCCGTGTTCTAGCCCTCGTCCAAGAACGCGTACAGCTCCAGGTCTCACGCACCGCAATTCAATGCCGAGTGAGCGTGCGGCGCGTTGCGTGCCTCTTGCTGCTCACGTGTCAGCAGCGCGTCGGTGCTCGCTGACTGTGTCTGACTGTCTATCTGCCTGCGACTTAGAACAAACTGGAGACAGAGCGGGCGGCAAAGGAGGAGCTCGAGACGCAACGCCACCAGATGGAATCAGCGCGGCTGGCGATGGAAGCCGAGCATGAGCGCACCATCGAGCTCCTCGAATTGGAACGGCAGGTACCTAAACCCTAAACCATGGAGCTTCTCGAGTTTGAACGGCACCCAACCTCATCAGTGATTTCTGGCGACGGCGGCGAGGGCATGCTTGCTGGCGAAAATGCAAAAAGAAGCAAACATTTCTGTGACTGTGCACAAAATCAATGCTTTTCTGAACCCAACGTGTGCGTTTTGCGCATCTTTAAACATGCAAGAAGGAACGCTGAATATGAAATAGACCTTTTTTGGGACAAATGTTTTTGTGTTTCAAAAAAAAATAAAAAACTTACAAATACTGAATATGAAAAAGACACTAAATGTCAGAAAATTCACGTCGAAAAGATATTGAAAGAAAACTGTTGTCGAAAAGAAATGCTTGTTGTTTCTTCCGCAAAGAAATGCTTGTTGTGTCTTTCGAAAAGAAGTGCATTCAGCGTTCCTTCTTGTAACTTTAAAGATTCCCAGGAGCGCCTGCGCGACAGAGAAGTGCTGGTGGGCGAGGCCGGGCGCGAGCGGGCGCTCATGTGGCGGATGATGGATGCAATGGAGAGGCGCCGGCGATGGCGCGAGGGCAAGGGCGTGCTGCAGGCGTGGCGTGTCTGGTTTTCGACACACGTGAGGGCGAGGGTGAAACGGCTGCTGCACTCACGCCGCTTCCTCTGCCAGCTCTTCCTGCGCTGGGGAGACGCCGTGGCGGGTGAGAAGGAGAGTATGCGGCAACGCGACTTGACCGTTGCACTCGAAGCCCACCTCCAGACGCATCGGGTGCGCGAGCGAGAGCGAGATCGGCAGGCCCTGGATGCGGTGGTACAGTGGGCAGGTGTCGCTGGAGTTGAAGTGGGCGTGGGCATGTGCGTCGCTTCTCCATCGCTGTCTGCCTTTCCTCACGCCACCGTTCTCGAGGCCAAGGAAGGGGGAGCGGGGGGGTCGGAACTGAGCCTGTCACGGATTGCATCAGTAGAGAGCGCGAGTGGTGCAGGAGGCAGTCTCGTCAACGCTCCTCCTTCCCCAGCGACTGGCGCTGCTTCTGCAACGTCAACCGATGCCGGTCCGGCCATCATCACCGCCGCCTGCCTCGCATCGGCTTATGGAGGCCATACGACAGCCGACGCGGCGCAGGCAGAGGCATTGCATGCAGCAGCGTATGAGCAAGGATGGCTGGCGTTTGCCCGAAGCCTCCAGGGAGCACAGGAGGCAGGTGCGCGGGCACGTCTTCCGAGGACGTTGCAGGCGCCCTCGGCCCCGGAGTCTGGGGTACAGGCTTCAGTGCTGTCGCCGCAGGGCTTGCTGGCGCTCTTTGTGCGCGCCTGGTATGAACATTCGGATAGACGAGGCTTGATGACGCGCCTCGCTGCCGGTTGCATCGGCGCTGTCCATCAATGGCGATGCAGGTGCGTATGTTTGTTTAGGGTAGTAGTAGTTAGTACTACCCTAAACCTAGTTCTTCCTTGCTGTCAATGCCGATGCGGGTGCGTATGTTTGTCGCTGGGACTCTGTTTGCCCAGGTGAATCTGTTAAATTAAAAAAACAAATCATTTATAAAAAGAAAGCCTCGGAGCAGAAACGTCGGTGGCCTTTTTTTATTAAATGACTCGGACTGTTCTCGCAGGGCGACCCAAAAGCGTGTAAATTTACTTCGTAAATTTACACGCTTTTGGCCGCCCAGGCGAAAAAAGTCCGAAGAGCGCCAAAAAAGGCTCGGGAAAGCTCGGGAGAGCCTGGGCAAGCCTGGGAACGTGTATATGGATGCACCCACAGAATCTCCAGAAACGTCTCAAACACATTTTTCCTCGCACGCTACAGGGCTACCTGCACTGTCCCTAGTGTCCGTATGTCCGTTGTCCTATGTCCCTGGTATCCCTATATCAGTGTTTTGGTCAAGCTTTAAATATTCAAGATGCAAAACGTTGAGCGTGACTTCTTGTATTGAAAAGATTCACTTTGTGTGTTTGCGTGTGCGTGTGTGTGCGCGCGCGCGTGTTGGATTGTTGTGACACATGGGCAGAGTGGTGAAATCGAGAGGGCTGCAAGCATGGCACACGTATGTGTTGTGGCTTGCCGAGGTCAAGACCGTCGAGTGGATGTCCTATCAGGCAGAGTGTTCGCGCACTTTGGCCGCTTGGCGCTGCGTGACGGGCGCTGAGAAGAATGCCGCACGTAAGCGCAACACACTGGACGACAACACTCACCGACATGGAGCAGGGCAGCAGAGCGCTGGGGCGTCGAATGAGGGGCATGAGGCGTCAGATTTCCAGCGAGCGCACCCGGGTTCTGGCGTCTTGAATTCAAGCGTGCGGGCGCGTGCGACGAGTGCTGTGCCGACGAATGCACAACATTCGATGTCACATCATTCCCTCTATGTTGCACACACTCCATGATGTGCGCGGGGCGTTGACAAACGTTGTGTTGCGCGGGAGAGGGGTGCGCACATACACTGCACACATACACTTGACACTTGCTAACTGAGTCACACACTCACGGGTTCTTCGGGGCTGACCGGGGGCAAGGGCGGGAGGGGTGCCGCTCATCCAATTCTACGCGGATGGCGACCAAGATGAAGCACGTGATGCGGCACGATGATGAGGACGACATGTATGAGCTCGTGGATGACGCGTACTTGCATGAGCTCGGGGATGACGAGGACTTTGAGCCCCTTGCTCATCATCATAGTCCCTCTACCACTGTACTCGACGGCCAAGAATTGGATGAGCGCCACCCCTCCGGCGCTAACCCCCGCGGTCAGCCCCAACCCCCGCGGTTCGCCGCGCGAAGAATCGGATTAGCGCCACCCCTCCGGCCCTAACCCCCGCTGAGCCCTAATCCCCGCTGAGCCGTAACTAGCATTCTATGAGGAGGAAGTGTTACAAGAACGCATTCTAGTACCTCCTCCTCCTCCTCCTCCACACCACCGCCTCCTCCGAGTGATGCAGCAGCCTATGGCTGTCCTAAACCCTAAAGAGTAAAACAAAAACCAGGAGAGGGGGGAGGGGGGGGATGGGTCGAGAGTGTCACATGGCAGCAGGCGCTCGAAAAGGAGGTTGAACGAGTCCGGCATCAATGCCAGCAGGATCTGCAGCAGGTTGGCTATCCGTCCTACCTGCTCGCGGAGTGTGGCACACTAGACACATGCAAGATCCTCTTGATGATATGACACACTTGCTATCCGTCCTCCCTGCTCGCGGAGTGTGCCGATGGCGTGCCTTGCCGTGACGCCGTCATGTGCACCAATATAGTAGTAGTAGAACTGTATAGTAGTAGTTGAACTGAACACTTGCCGTGACGCCGTCGCGTGCCCTCTCTTGTACGCATCACACACCCTGATGAAACAGGAGAAACAAGGGCTGGCGAGCAAGCTGCGGCTGGCCTATGAGACTCTCGCGCCTCTCCGTGCTGAGGTAACACAAACGCTGTCTGAGGCACTGTCATTTACAAGGATGTCTTCAGTCTGTGTTGTCTTCTGCGTGTGAGGGAGAGAATTTGAGAGGAAGAGGGAGAGAGAGGGAGAGAGTGTGTGAATGTGTTTATTTGTGTGTGCCTGGGCCCGCGTGTGGGCCCGCACGCAGTGAAGCGACGTTTTCCTAGGAACGCGCGAAGAAACGCGAAACGACACGCGAGAAAGGGCGTGTCCTCTTTGGGCATCGGCAGCGGCATCCTCTCGTTGTGTCCTGTCATGCCTGTGCATGTGCTTGTGCTTGTCCTGGTCCGTTTTCCCCCTGGATATGTGGGGTGACGCGCGTGTGTGTCGGTGTGTGTCGGTGTGTCGGGGCTTAACACGTGTCGGGGTGTCGAGCTTTCCAGATTGCCAGTTCCGAGGTGCCGGCTCGCAAGACACGCACAGTCCCTTGCAGTAGTAGATTGCAGTGTGCACGCATTACATATGGCGCATGTGCGATTTCGGAAATGATTGCAGAGAGCAATTTCTGAAGTTGCTGTGTATATGCTTACCCCCGCGACGCCGCCGTGCGTGAAGGCGCTCTCTCCCTCTGGCGCGGGCTAACGGCCTCTGACGCGGAGGATCACACGGTGAAGTGCTATGGTCAAGAGCTCTCGAGTGCTGTTGTAACGCCTTTTTAATCTTGGCCACACAGGTGCAGCATCTCCGCCAGACTGTCGCCACTCTCCGGGGCCAAGTTCCCACCGAAGCGCAGTCGACGCCTTCACCCGTGTTCAGAACCACAATTGGTGACGTGCGACGCTCTGGTGGGATCGGGAGCGGCTGTGAGCTTGGTGCGCGGGGGGAGAGCGGGCAAGGCACGCTTGGAGAGCGGCGAGCGCTTCGCAAAGGGCGCAGTCTTGCAGACGAGCTGTCAACCCTTCTCGTCCTCCAGTCGCAAGCGCAGGGGTTATTTGACCGGAGCGACACGCGTGCCATCCGGCACCAAGCCGCAGCAGACGGCAACTTGATGCTCGTCGTCAACTCGCCCACCATTGCCCGAGTGCCCTCGGCGGATTCGCAGGCGTCGCCTCCATTGTCTCCGCGACATTCGTCCCCCATTAAGCACGCCTCGCCTCGGGAGTCGACTTCTCGCTCGCCAACCCAACCTAAGCTTGCGACAGGTGAACCACGGGAAGCGACAAGTCAACGACGGGAACCAGCAGGCGGGGGGCAAGGGACGTCAATGGGCGGTAGCAGTGACCTCCGAGACTTCTCCAGTCCCACTTCCCCGCGGGGTCGCGACGGTGCGTCAGCACACGGCGGGCGACAGCCGGCCACTCCGCAGCCTCGTCAGCCTCTCCAAACTTTGCCCTACGCTGACGATGGTGCTCAAGGCCGTTGGGCAGGCGCTGGCGGCGACAGCGGGGGGGGGCCTGTTATTCAGACGTGGACGGGAGAGATGGAGAGTTCGGCGCTCAGAAGCCTGGGCCTTGAGGAGACAGGAAAGGCAAGCGGTGGCTTTAGCGACATATCGAGCCACGTGTTGAGCGCTGCCATGCTGGGCGCGCCCTGCCAGGAGGTTGGAGGAGGCGCAAAAGGCGCTTCAACCGACGGTGGCGATGTGCTGGGCAGCTGCGAAGCTAGTCGGCACCTCGATCCGGCAAGAAGGCGCATCAGCCCACAACTTGACGATGCTGCTGCACTCCTCTCTGCCTCCTCACGTGGCGCCGCGCACACTTCTGCGCTTGACCCTTTCTCCCCAGAGCGCGTCTTTCACAGGTTCTGCTTGCTTAATCCTCCATGGTTCGTGACTCTCGAATTGTGTTGGCAGCGTGGTGACTCACGTATTGTGGTGTGTTATTCGAATTTTGAGAAACGAGCAACAACTCTGAATGTTCCCGGCGCTCCTTGATGGGACGCGCCGGGGACGCTTCCCCGCCGCTCGTTCAATTAGGTTGTTGCTTGTTTCTCGAGATTCGGAATCTTGTGGACCGATGCCGGAAAGAAGAATCACATGCGCAAGGGACTGACTGCGGGTGGCGTATGCGTGTGCGGGGATGCTGTGGTGTGCAGGTGTGACACTATGTATGATGATGTGACACTATGTATGATGATGTGACACTATGTATGATGATGTGACACTATGTGCGGGGTTGCTGTGGTGTGCAGGTCCGCCTCAGTCACATGGAGCGAACAGCTCGAGGTGAATCTTTTTTAGTACAAGCAGAAACGCTGAATTGCGCGTTTTCTTATTTATTTGATATTTTTGTTTTTTTCCTGATTGTTCTGGTTCTCAGTCGATTGGGGGGCGAAAAGTAGCAGTGCCCTTGGCACTGCTGTCACATCATGTGTCACATCATCATGCATTGTGTCACATCATCAAAGTAGCAGTGCCTTGGGCGGCGGCAAACTGTACTGGGGCGTATGTGGTGAATCTTGAAAACAAAGTAGAAACGCTAATTGTATCCCCAAAAAAAAACATCTCTTCAATTTTTGTATGTTATATTCCGGTCTGAGCGCGAAATTCCACATAGTAATGTTGTTTGACATAATAATGTGGTGTCAGTGGGAAAGCGTCTTCAAACCCACGTTTGTGCACAAAACCCCATTACAGGACTCAGAGTCCTGTAATCACGTTTTGGAATCCATTATTACATTTCACACTTTCGTTGTGTTGCTCTCTCTTTTTGAGGATTTTTAGAGTACATTATTAAGACAACATTCGCTCCCGGATCGGCGGGTAACCAAAAATTTGAAATACAATTTTTTTGAAAAACAAATTATCTTGTTTCCAGAGTTCTTTTTTGCAAGTCTTTCGTTGCTCCTTTATTTTGGAAGATTCACATTTTGGTTGGTCGGTGCGTGTGCTTGTGTTCGTAGACTGAATCGCAGCTGTCGGGAGGGTCCTCGGCCGACTCACTCGAGGACGCCCGCGCGTTTGCAACGCCTCCGGAACGAAGCATTTGCCATGGTGATTCTATGTGGGCATGGTTTGTCTGTGTGTGGAGGGAGGGGCAGGGGGAGGGAGGGGGCGTGCATTGTCTGTGTATGGCGTGCGTTGTCTGTGTGTGGCTCGCCATTCATCGATATTGGCAAACATTGCTTGTGTTTGCAATGTTTGTATGTCTGGGAGTGCTCGTGTTTGTATGCCTTGCATTGTACCCAATGTGTGTGTGTGTGTGTGTGTGTGTGTGTGTGTGTGTGTGTGTGTGTGTGTGTGTGTGTGCTTGTGTTTGTATGTCTTGCATTGTACCCAATGTGTGTGTTGTGTTGTGTTGTGTGTGTGTGTGTGGTTGTGTGTGCATGCCTTGCGTGGTACCCAATGTGTGCGTGTGTGTTGTGTGTGTGTGTGTGCTTGTGTTTGTATGCCTTGAATTGAACCCAAAGCCCAAGCACGGTATGTTCCGTGCTCCTGCACTGTATCTGGGAGGTGCACCTCGGCGGATGATAAGCACAACATTCGATGTCACATCATTCCCTCTATGTTGCACACACTCCATGATGTGCGCGGGGCGTTGACAAACGTGTTGCGCGGGAGAGGGGTGCGCACATACACTGCACACATACACTTGACACTTGCTAACTGAGTCACACACTCACGGGTGCAAATGCAGATGCATCGTGTGTCTGTGAGTTGGTGGTAGGCACGTGTATACACGTGTCTACACCTGTCCACAACGAACTTGTAGGCACGTGTATACACGTGTCACAACCAACTACGCTATACACGAGCCTACAACAAACGTGTCTACACGTGTCTACAACTAACTCAGACACAAAAACGGTGTCGCCAACGATGCAGGAGTCGGCGTGGCCCATCATAGACTGCTGATAGACGGCGGAAATAACCATTCACAACAGCAAGCACAGGGCCATGCACAGAGGTCGAGGGGGGCAGAGGGCCCTCAGACAGGAGGCGGGGGGCGGATGGGTCCAGCGCGCGACAGAGGGCATCAAAGTCGTGCAGCCTCGCGACACGAGAGTCACAAACATGTCAAGGACCTGCCCGTAAAAACAAGAGAGGTGGACGTGTATCGGTCGGTGCTATTGGCGGATGCCGGGGCAAGCCCGCAGGCCCAGCCTGGTGTGTAGATGTCTCTCGTCTGCACACCACCCTATCCTGACTGCCAGTGACCCACTCTCCCCCGGCACCCGCTCCTGTGTGACCAAATTGCTGTTTAGTGTTTCTTGATCGAAGCCCTAACCCATGTGCGTGTGTGAATGCACTCTCTCTCTCTCTCTCTCTCTCTCTCTCTCTCTCTCTCTCTCTCTCTCTCTTATAGTATGAGCGACTGAGTGTAGCGCGCGCACAAGCACACCTATTTGGCACGCGAGGTTTTGTCTCACCGCACATGCCGAGTCCAGTTGAGGAGGCTGTGGAGCCCGGCGAGGCCTCGTCGTTCACTCAGTGACACTACTCAGCGACACTGAGTAGAACTGGTCACTGCTCTGCTTACCTGGCACCTTCCTTTCTCCCGCCCGCTCCCCGCACTTGTGCAGATGAAAAGGAAAGTCAAGCTATGTGGCTAGTGCGGGAGTTTGCCGCGCGCAAGCTGCTCGCCCTCTCCTCGCCGACTATCACCGGATAGGGCTGTGTCTAAAAGGCCTGGAGCAGGAATACGAGAAAGAGAGAGAGAGAGAGAGAGAGAAGTTTAGCGAGCCCTTGGGATGTGTCTTTTCAATCATTGTGAATCTTTGGAATCTTCTCAATGCTTGCGAGCAGAAACAAAGAATGTCCGAACTTTAGTTTTTCGTCGTTAAGTGAGTCTTCAAGAATACCCAACCCCCTTCTTCCCAAACTAGCTTCTGACATGATACTGCACGTTGATGGATTGCCGCCGCCGCCTGCGCCTTGCACGCCGCTCCTGCGCCGCAACCTCGGACAGCCCCCGGTCCTCTCTTCCACGGCTGCTGCCGCCGGGGCCCGCGCTGAGCGCCGCGCCCTGGCCCCTGGCGGGGCGCCGCGGGCGCGCTGATCTATCTGAGCTAGGACTTTTCAGCGCCCCGGTCCCCGTGTGTGTCATTTTAAAATGCACCATCAATCACGACGGTTAAATTGGAGGTTTTCCTTAAATCCTCCGGTTTAGCCTTAACTGAAACAACTGTCAACGGGTTATCCAGAGATGGCCCGTATGTTGACGTGCATGGTGCTCGTGATGGCAGCGTGTACAGTTTACGGGGCACCAGGCGACACGCTAGTCCTCTCTGACTTCCGAACGCAAGATTGGGGCATTTGGAGCGTGGATGGCACGGGCACGGACTCGGGCGCGGTGACGAACAAATTCGAGAACACGCTGAGGGGCAAAGACGAAGGACAGTTCAAGTGGTCTTTTGAGTCGCCGCCCGGTTGGTTTGCGGGAGATAAGTCGCTTGCGTATAATGGCGTGCTGCAGGTGAAGCTGCAGGCGATCTCGTGGACGGGCTCGTTTGTGCCGGATTTCGACGTGGTGCTGGTGTCGACAAAGAAGCGGCTGAGTCTGGGCGTAAAGGGCCTCCGCAGGGACGGGGACACAACGCGGACATATGACGTGCCCCTGCATGAAAAGGGCGGCTGGACCAAGATCAACCCCGCGCCGCGCCACTCAGCGCAGAGCAATGTGACCGCTCAGGACTTCATCCTCTGCCTTAACACCCTAATCGGCGTGCGCATCCGCGGCGGCTTCTACTCGGGGCGCGAGGAGACGCAGCTGCGTGCGGTGAGCGTGGTGCTCGGCCAGATGGCTGGAGATGCTCCCCAACCATCTACAGCGGCCCAGATGAAAGACCAGTGGATGGTAAAAATGATATGATTATACCTACTAACCTGGATACCATTGTGGTTTAAAAGGGATAACTCTAATATTATCAAAAATGAAGGTGGACGCCAGCTGCCAGAGCAATCAACGTTATGACATCGTCTTCGACAAACCTGGCATCCCATGCGCACACTGGCAAGAAATGTCCAGCGGGCTTTTGAGCGCGACTGACAGAACCGCGCCTTATACGTCCTTCAAGCTCGACCCCCTTTCATCTTCCCCGCTTCATGACTACTACGTTGGTCGCCGCTTTCTTGTCACTGGCGGGCCAAGCCAGGGGAGTTATGGGACAGTGGGCGATTACCTGGGCCGCTTGGATTGGAAAGTTGATAGGGGCGTCACCTCTGTGACCATAGTAAACGGGGGCAATGGCTGCTTGGCCGACGGGAGGCTCGCGGGGGTGGGTGGCGGAGGCAATGGCTTTGATGCTCAGTTTCTGGTCCGTTCCTCCATTCCTGATGTTCTTGTTGTAGACGGCGGCGTCGGGTGCAGTGGCTCGCGGCAAATCTTCACGCTCTCCCTCACCGCCGGCGCCGTGAGTGCAATCTCGGTGCTGGGCTCCGGCAGTGCCTACATCACGGGGCCGGCAATCATCATCTGCCCCCCCCCGTGCACGGGCGGCGGGGCGGCGGCATCATGCACGGCATCAGGAGGAGGGAGTGTAACGGTTGTCAACGTGACTAACCCTGGCGCAGGATACTCGGCCGCCTACCCGCCAACGGCAGTGTGTCCTGAGGGCCGCCTGACGGCCACGGGAACGGAGGGAGGCTCGGGGTTTGAGGGCTACTATTCAACAACAACAGCTGGCGCCATTGATCGGGTGCACGTGGTGCAAGCAGGCAGAGGGTACCGCGGTACTCTAGCAGTAGTTGCAGAGGTTTACACGACCTGCGTTGGTTTTGAGTTACAGGCGCTGCCCTCGGGTTATATCGATCAGGTCAACGTGCTCAACAGTGGCCAGGGATACTCGTCGGATCCGTATGTCACAATAGGCACACACGGCGGCGCAAACACTGGCAAAGGCTGCCGCAACTTTGACTTGAGAGCCCGGGTAGGTGACCACACGAGCAACGTATTATCTTCTGTCACGTCCAGCAGGGTCTTGGGCTTTGGACAGGGCGCCAGTATGGAGGACGATTTTTACGTGGGCATGACGTTTGTGACCATCACGGGCCAAGCGGCGACGATTACAAAATATTCTGGGGCAAAGCGTGAAGCGACTCTCTCTCCTCCGTTGACCCCTACGCCAGCGGTTGGCGACCCGTTTGGCATTACCCAGACGCCCTTGCACATTGTCCTGAACCCACTCAACAATGTCAACTGGGTGTCTCAACTCGCAGGGCAACTAGCGAAGGGTCTGGAGTGCAAATGTGCGGATGCAGCCTCCCTGGCCTCCTTGACCAACTATACTACCATGTCCGCCCTCACTGCAACGGGAACCTGCACGGCGGGGTATAAATGCTCAATCACTTTAAGTTCATCTGCGCCGAGTTGGGATGGCATGTTGGCCGGCGAAACGTTGTACTTGTTCACGGGCGGACGCGGCATCGCGACCAAGATTGTCGAGTACAGTGGCTCCCTCCGAAGGGCTTTTGTGTCAGTAGCCACCTCAGAAACATCGGCGTCAGGAAACACAATCGCCTTTTCGCAAACAATACCAGCGAATACCAAGTACCTCGTGTCAGCGTCGCACATTGCCACAATCAAAGATGGCGACCGCAATAAGACGCTGCCGGGAGAATCATACGGGATATTCCAGGACGATGCATCGGACCGTGTGCACATGGCACTAGGAGGGCGGCATTTTTTTTGCCAGCAGCTCGTTGCTGATGACCCCCCCGCCCCGTGGATCAATGTGCCCATGCGCAATACGTTTGCTTTCCGCTCTGTCCCGCGCATTGCCAGTGCGGCAACGCTGACCGTTGCGGCTGAGGGCCGAGGGTTTGACGATTTGCTTTGGCAAGGCAATAATATCACTGTTACGGGCGAACAAGGTGAATTTTTGGGGACTCTATTTGATGATGCCGAAATGGACAAAAGTCAACAGGATGGCGGGCCCATTACAGACACCATTACACTATCCCCGGAAAAGATGCTGGAGATGACCTCTGACCGGGACCTGCTGCTACACTTTAAAACCACGGACCAGTCACGGAACGGGCAGCTCCGCTTTCGATATATGAAGCTTTCGTTTTCACCGTCGGCCTTCTACGACGCACGTGCCACCACAGACATCTTTACGGACGAAGAACTGCCACGGCCACACGGGCGCGACGTGTCGGAGACATCAGCAGACACGGACCCTGTTCTACAGCCGCATAACCTCACTATTGACATGCCCTTATCCGCCCTGCCTTCAGGCGACGGTGTCTTTGGATTGACGGTAGATGGCGAGATGTCTGAGGCGTTTATCCAAGTCCTGTACGGTTCTGGGCTCGCGAAGGAAGACAATGAATTCACCATGTTTCATGACTGGGTCTGGGGCAAAGGGAGCAAGAGCTTCGGGTTATCCGCTCCGGCAGATGTGGGTGTGACGTGTGATGCCTCTAATACTTGCAGGTACAATACAGAAGTGGAGGCCAGCGCGTCGCGTTCAGCGCGGCACTCTGCGGTGCAACGTATTCCCCGCTCCTACTTGCAGCACATAATCAAGGCGGCGCAGACTTTGGGAAGGCTGGGCCCCGCGCGAGCAACCGCTTCTCTCCGCTTTGTCCTTCGTGTCCTGAAAACACCCAAAGCAAAGCTTAGTCCGATAACGCTATCCTATCCAGTGGCTCGCTGCCGTGTGCACTCCCTCTCCGCTCGCGACGGCGGCGGAATGGGTCATACCCAAGTGCGTCCGAGCGTGGTGCGTCTCGTCTTTGGAGTTGGCGGAGATCAACCGGGGCCGCCGGTTGGGGATGCAACACTGTGGGTGTCAGCGGATTTCCAGCACCACACCCAGCATGTATATGATCCCCGCGGCCTTCCCAACCAGCCCGCGCGCATCATTAGAACGAGCACGGGGGAATTCTACGATACCAGCCTTTACACGCAGCGCGATCCTCAGGCTGACATCCTCTCTACACACCACACGTTGGCGTTCCTTTCGTCTCTTGCTGTCCATATTGGCGACAAGGGTGAGCTGGTGGAGCGGCTCTTTGTGGACGATTATCGACAGTATGCCCCTCCCTTTGTTGACAGCATCACCATTCCCAGGCGCATGCTTGAGCAGCTGGCGCAAAACTCGCAGCTCGATTTCACTCTTGATATTCCGCCTGGCATAGGGGCAGTGCGTATCGTGAGCGCCGTGCTTGCGTATCCGATTGAGTGATGAGTGAAAGAACCATTAGAAAGACATTGTATCGATAGGAACCTTCCCGGGCTTTTATTAAACAGTACAGACGTTGTGAGGACGTGAGGTTGCGTATTCACACCAATCTTATGTTGCTCAGACTTGTTATGTAATGCATGAGAGGTTCTCCCAAGATTGTAGAAATGAGATGACAATTGTAGAAATGAGATGTAGAAATGGGATGGTTCCAGGATTGTAGAAATGAGATGGTCTTCACCCTTTGCTGGCTGTCTTTCAAGCAGTTTCTATCTCCTGGTGAGACTCTTTCGCGAGCGTGCTCGCTCTCTCCTCCAGGCCTGAACTGATTTTGAGGGATCAAAGCGTATCCTAGCGAGCTACGAGTTCAACATAGAACACGGCTTGTTTCAAGGTGCCGACCTTTCCTGCTTTTGCCTCTCCATATTCCCCGGTGATGCATGATTTTACGCATGTACAACGCACGCGCGCGCAGCAGGACGCACCATCTGCTGAGCGCCCGCCCGCCCATGGCGCCCGCCCGCTCATGGTGCTCACCAACCTGCTGCGCAGGTCCAGGTCCAGATGCATCACGCGGCCAAGCCACAATTGAACGACTTGGCCGAGCAAATGTGCGAGCACACGTTTGCTGACGGAAAACAAGCAAAACTACTGTAACACTAAACTAAACTAGTACCTAACACTAAACTAAACTAAACCACAGCGGAGATGATCTACGGGGGGCAGTCCATGAGCACTGTGTCCAACACTAAACTAGAACCTCACACTAAACTAAACTAAACTATACATATGTATATCTATGTAGTGTGTGTGTGTGTGTGTGTGTGTGTGTGTGTGTGTGTACTACAGCGGAGATGATATACCGGGGTCACTACATGAGCACTTCCCAGGCCTTTGCCGAGCGTATCTGCACCAAAGTGACGGTGAACTAAACTGTACATAAACTAGTAATCAACACTGAACTAAACTAGTAACTAACACTGTAACACTTCGCCGAGCGTATCTGCACCAAATGACGGTGTGTGGGGGGGAGGTTGTCCGACATGACATTTCGGAGTCTCGGGATTTAAGAACTAGGGTCGGGATTCGTGAGTATTTGGGGGAAAAGGTGGTTCCTGTGATTGCTTTTTACACGCGGCAGTTCCGTCTCTGCAATACCTCCTTCCTGCGGACATTCATGCTCTCGAACATGAATGTCAGTCGGGACATCTTCAATGTCAGCGAGTTGGAATTTTGCACAGCGACAGATACATCGAGTTATCGGGCGCTACAATCTTAACGCGAACGCGGGACGCTGCAGGTACTTCATCTCGTGATCAAGTACATCTCTCTAGTTTCAATCTTCAGAGGGGACGCTCTTCTGGACTTGATACAGGGAACTTGAAAGATATCTCATGTAGCGCTTCTGATATCTCCGATGCGTGTAGTCGCGCTTGTAGTCGTTCGTCAGTTGCAGAGACGACGAGATGTGACTTGCACTCATAAGTAATGGACTGGGTGGAGGAGAGTGA
>Ga0315905_10001704_pt1 | contig 23463 bp, 21 predicted proteins | sample LakEriMetagenome_5_FD_203522 | JGI IMG/M metagenome (GOLD analysis project Ga0315905, IMG submission 203522) | Freshwater fungal communities from buoy surface, Lake Erie, Ohio, United States - Buoy 4 MA121 | ecosystem: Environmental > Aquatic > Freshwater > Lake | place: USA: Lake Erie, Ohio...
GCAATTCATAGTGCAACCTCTGGACCTGACTTACCAGATCCGGTGTTAAGTGCCAAAGAAATTTTTGAATGTGTGCCAAAACTTGAAACCACAATTGATTCGAACTGGTTGAGTCAGTGGCAATCATTGGATAGCAACGCCTCAACAGTAATTTCAACTGCCTTGGCACCAGACACACTTACCGGACCAAGTGCTGCCCAGTTTGTTTGGCAGTTGGCTGGGAATGATGACCAATTGTTTGTTGCTGCATCCTGGCCAGTTCGCCATCTTGAGGCATACGCTTCAAAGCGAAATGGGCTACAGGTTTTTGGAAACCGCGGCGCAAATGGAATTGACGGCCTGATTTCAACTGCAATCGGGGTTGGTATTGGAACTGGTAAACGAACTGTCTTACTCATGGGTGACATCGCATTTCTGCATGATCTAGGTGGCTTGAACATAGGTGAAGGTCAAGGGCAGCCAAATCTAACTGTTGTAGTTCTTGATAACAATGGCAGTGGAATTTTCAGTCAGCTCGAGCAAGGCGCTGATTTATATCAAGAACATTACGAAAAAGTTTTTGGTACCCCGCATGGCAAGGACCTTTGGGTTATCGCTGAATCATTAGGCATTCCTGCGAAACAAGTAACTACTAAGACTGAATTGAAATTTGCTTTGGAAAGTTTTGAAAAAACACCAGGTATCAAAGTCATCATTTGCCTGACAGGTGAGCGTAATGCCGAGAATGATTTGATTAAAGAAATTATCTCTCAAGTGCGAAATGGCTAAGGATTCAATATGCGAGCTCGTGATTTAGGAATTAAATTCGAAGGCAAACCTGGACTGCTAAATGCAATAACTGATGTTCCCGGCCTGGAAGTTGGGATGGTCACATTAATTTCTGGCGACGGAGAATTGATTTCTGACTCTGGTCCAGTTCGCACGGGTGTGACGGCAATTTTGCCAGTTGGAAAATCAGATACCCAACACGCCATTCCAGCTGGAATCTATTCCTTGAATGGCAATGGCGAAATGACTGGTTCCCACTGGATTAATGAAACCGGTGGCCTGTCTGGTCCAATCATGATTACGAATACCCATGCAGTCGGAACTGTTCATCGCGGCGTAATTGAATGGGTTAAACAAAATTTTCCTGAGGCTGCAATGGAATGGCTACTACCCGTTGTTGCAGAAACTTGGGACGGCTATCTAAATGACATTAATGGCGCACATGTAACAACTGAGCACACAATTTCGGCAATCAATTCAGCAACAGGTGGCCTAGTAAGCGAAGGATCACACGGTGGTGGCACCGGAATGAATTGCTACGGATTTAAAGGTGGCAATGGGACAGCCTCCCGAACGGTTCCGTTTGGTGGCAAAGACTATGTCGTGGGCGTTTTCGTTCAGTCCAACTTTGGCGATCGCAAGGAACTGCGAATCCAAGGTATCGATATGTCAGATTTAGATGTGCCAAATCCGATGGATGAATCAACTTGGCTGGAAAAAGATAAATCTCGCGCAGTCCCTGGTGGAGCGGGCTCGGTAATTGTTGTAGTTGCAACAAACGCTCCGTTACTTCCTGATCAATGTCGGGCTTTAGCCAGACGAGTACCGCTTGGATTAGCCAGAACTGGAACTGCAGGCGGACATTTCAGTGGCGACATCTTCTTGGCAGTTTCAACAGCTCAACCCGGTGAACTTTCAAGTGGCTTTCCAACTAAATCCCGTCAGGAAGCTGAATTGAAGTCCCTTGATTTTGTGCCATGGAATTATTTAGATGCCTTCTTCACGGCTGTTGTGCAAGGTGTTGAAGAGTCTGTTTTAAATGCACTCGTAAACAACGACACGATGATTGGTCGAGATGGAAACACTTCATACGCACTTCCACACGATTTAGTTAAATCCCGCATTTCTAAGCCGTAACAGCCGAATAGTCAGCCAAGGCAAGTACGGTTAGTGCAACAAGGGAGATTATAAAATGGCCAATAAGTCAATGCGAGTTGATGTTGAACAACCTGCGAAGGCAAATCTCCCTAAACGTGTTTCATATTCACAAATGTCGCTCTATCAACAATGCGGATTAAAGTACTTCTTCTCTTACATTGATGGCTGGCGTGAACCTCCAACATCTGCGCTGGTTGGCGGCTCAATTACTCACGAAGTTATTGAACATTTATATCGACTTGCTCCAGAGGAACGAACTTTAGAAGCAGCCATGGAATTACTTCGAGAATATGGTCCACGCATGCTCAAGTCGACTGAATACAAACCATTCGAAGCAGATAACAAAATGAAACAGAGTGTTAAAGAAGCTGTTGAGAATTTGTTCAAAGTGGAAACACCACAGGAAGTTATAGTCCAACCAGAACATCTTGAAATGGAACTCAGCGTTGAGATCAACGGTGTTGATTTTTTTGGAAAAGTTGACCGATTTACCGTTGATGGTGTTAATCGAGTAACCGATTACAAAACTGGAAAAAGTCCTGGAAAATTCATTGACGATAAATTAGCCCAACCGTATTTGTACGCTTTGGGATTCAAAACGCAACATGACATTGATGTCGATGAAGTTGAATTGATTTTCCTAAATGCAGAAGAAGTGGTGCGCCGTCCTGCGGATTCAGGTCTAGTGATTTCCCAAGGTGAGAAACTTGCCCAGATGCGCGCTGGCAGTGAAAGTGACGTAAAGAGTTCTTCATGGGAAGCAAGGGTTTCTCGGCTGTGTGATTACTGCGCTTTTGAACGAGTATGTCCAGCCAGAACTCCAGAAGCACCAGTGCCAGGGTCTACTGAATGTGACACCAAATTAAGTGATGCGGGACTCTTACACAAGTAGTCGAGTGCCTGAAGTTATTTGAACTCTGCAGTTCTAGACTTATCACATGCGTAATTCCAGATATCGTTACTCTCGGTTAGTCATGATCATTGGGTCAATAGTTTTTGCGCTCAGCGCTCTGGCGCTCCTGATTGATCCGGAAGCATTTGTTTCATTCCTAGGCCTAACTTCTAACGAGTCAGTTATCTGGTCATTTAGATTGACCGGAGTAATTCTTGTCGCGCTCGCAACGCACATGGCAACCACATCGCGAAATGCAGCGGACCCAGCTTTTCGTCGCGCTGCCGTTGTTATGGTCTTGGCTTCGCTCGGCCTTGCAGTACTGACTTATCTTGCACCAGGAACTGCAACTACTGGCCGGTGGATTTTTGTCGGACTGGGTGCTGGCTTTGCGGGGCTTTATTTGATCACGCTTCCGATCAAGTCGATTGGCTATAAGGAAGAGCAACCAAATAACGCATGAGTTTGGCTGATGTTTTAGACACTCGCAACCCAGCAACGGTTGCAAATCCTTACGACATTTACCGAGAACTTCGAGCTGCGCGAGACCTAGTTTGGAGCGATCGGCTAGGCCTGTGGTTGGCGCCAACTCATGAGACAGCGAATGCAACCTTGAGAAGTAAGAGTTTAGGTAGGTTGTATCAAGCGCAAGAACCATTTGATGAGTGGGAAATTTTCAATTGGTTGCATTCGGATTCAATTTTGGACAGCGAACCACCCAAACACTCCAGACTGCGATCATTGATTCAAAAGGCTTTTACGCCAGGACGCATTGCAGCACTCGAACCTAACATTGTTGACATTTGTGAGCGGTTACTAGATGGTGCAGAAAGCAAACTAGCTAGCGCTGGAAGTTTTGATATCTTGGCAGATTACGCGGAGCCATTGCCAGTGCTGGTTATTGCCGACCTCTTAGGCGTTCCTCGAGATATGGCTAATGACTTGCGTCGTTGGTCGCAGGACATCGTGAAGATGTATGAGTACGGAAGAACCAGAGAACAAGAACTTGCCGCTCAAAAGGCAGGGCTGGAATTTAGTTCCTACATAGCCGACCTGGCGGCAAAGCGAAAAGTTGATCCGCAACAAGACTTGATTACTGCTCTAGTTGAAGTCGAAGAGCAAGGCGAAAAACTTAATGAGCATGAACTAATTGCAATGTGTGTTTTACTCCTCAATGCTGGTCATGAAGCATCCGTAAATGGTTTTGGAAATGGCATGGTTGCTATGTTTCGGCATCAAGACCAATTGGAATTAATGAAAAGTACTCCTCGAGAACTGACTGAAACCGCATTGGAAGAAATGATGCGATTTGATTCTCCACTTCATATGTTTGAACGAACCGCAACCAGCGAAACCGTGATTGGACAAACCACAGTTCTGGAAGGGCAAAAAGTAGTTGCGATGCTGGGTTCGGCAAATCGTGATGAAGAAGTATTTGAAAATACCGATCATTTCAACATAACGCGCAAGCACAATCCACACATTGCGTTTGGTGCTGGAATTCATTTTTGTATTGGTGCGCCGTTAGCAAGACTTGAAATGCAGAACTCACTGCCAATGCTGTTCGAGCGATTTCCAAATTTACAACTTGCGGGTACTCCAGTGCAGCGTCAAACCTTTGTATTGCGCGGCTGGGAGACTATTCCCGCGAAGAACAGTTAATTATTCCAAAGCAGATTTCATCGCAGCAAATTTAGCTTGCGACTCTGCAACCTCGGATTCGCCAGTTGATCCGGAAACGATTCCACAACCAGCAAACAGTCGCAAGGTTTTTCGATCTTCGGTCTCAATCAGAGCACAGCGCAACGCAATCCCAAATTCACCGTCGCCATTAGCGGCCAACCAACCAACAGGTGCCGAGTAGCGACCACGATTCATGCCTTCAAGTTCTCTAATGACGTGACTGGCTCGCTCTGTTGGAGTTCCACATACCGCAGCTGTTGGATGCAATGATGCAGCAAGGGCAAGCGCTGGAGCTGCATCCACAAGTTCGCCAGTTACATCAGTTGCTAAGTGTTGAACATTTGCAAGCCGCAAAATAAATGGTCGATTTGGAACGTTTAAGTCGGTGCAATGCGTTGCAAGTGCGGCTGCAACTGACTCGACTGCATAAACATGCTCTTCTTGGTCTTTATCAGAGTCGAGTAACTCAGCGGCAAGTTGTCCATCTCGATCAGTGTCACGACTTCGGCGCATAGTTCCAGCGAGTACGCGACTTGTTACATGCTCACCATCACGTCGAATTAAAAGTTCGGGAGTGGCACCAACAAGTCCGTCAACACAAAAAGTCCAGCACTCTGGAAAAGATTCATTTAATCGAATCAAAAGTGCACCAATGTGAATGGGTTGATCAAGTTGAGCCACAATATCTCGTGCCAAGACAACTTTGTCGAGTTCGCCAGAATTGATCCGCGCCACAGCATTATCAACTGCTAACTGCCATTCCGAAACTGGTCGAGAGCCGGGTAACCAAGTGACGTTATTGATACCTTGTGCCACAACATGCGGTCGATTGATTTCGCTAATGACTCCGGCAAGGTGTGAATCGGAGATCGCGATGTTGCTGGTAATCGTTAACTGTGTGCCGTTTTGGTTTCGAGTGACTGCTACTTCTGGAATTACTAAAACAGAGGTTCCAGGATCTTTATCAAATGCAAATGATGCAAAGGCAATTGGTTCATTTCCAGTTGAACTCGAACATTGTTGAGACCACCAACGTTGTGCGCGACTGAATCGCTCTGGGCCATTGAATGAACTTCGGGCAACTTCACCCCAGCCAACTATTCCAATTTGATTGTTAGCCAATCCGTTGATCCAAGCCAACCCGCCCTCTGCAGGCAAAAGTGACAACAGATTTGGGATGTCAGGTAGCTCAACTGTTCGGACGAACAAGTTTGAGTTTTGATCCGCGGCTAATGAAGTCATAACCTGACCAGCCTACGGCGTCTTTTACTTCTCGGCACGGGCATGCGACATACATAGACTTAAGGTGTGACCGAGTTAACTACTACACCGCTAGGTCCAGGATCGAGACGACTTTTTCAAAATTTGGTTGGCTCCCACACTTTTGATTTGGTTTCCTTGAGTCTTGCTGGTTTAGTTTTTGCGCTGGGGAGATTAACGGTTTACGCAGCCGATAAAAGCGAATCCATTGTTTACAGTGCTTGTGCAATTGCGATTTCACAATGCGTAGTAACCGTTTTACTAGCAATTTTGGGTAGACCAATTTTGCACGTATTCAGTGAAAAACTGCAGTTGATCCTGGTACTGGCTTTGTTACTGCTAGCAAATGTTTTGGGAACAATTTTATTCGAAGCAATTCTTTCTAGTTGGAACTTTGATCCAATCCCACAATCCATATTTCAAAGAGCAATCAGTTTGTTATTCACTACATTCATATACTTGGGATTTGGCTTGGTTCGCCAAGTTCTAGATGCAAATTTTATGCAAGTTAAGTTAGCAAAAGGATTATTAGAGGGTTTGTCTTCTCAACAGCTTGAACTAACCCAAGAAATTCGAGACTCTAGGACTTATTCAATTCGAGAAATCTCGTTAGAAATTCAATCAACTATTGGAACTTTAGATAACTTCGCCACATCAGATTCACCTAATCAAGACTTAGCTCGGGAGATTGCTGAGTTGAGAACTACTTTAAATGAAATTGAAGTTCGATCAAATAAAATTGTAAATCGATTTCCTGGCACAGTTCGTATGCCAAAGATTTATTCAAAAGTTAGGTATTCATCGGGGGTAATAATCTCAGCAAGCACTAAACCGAATGAAGCATTGCCGGTAATTATTACAGTCGTAGCATTCTTTGGTTTTAGTAGTTGGCTTAGTTTCTTCATGGACGAACTTCATGCCACATTCTGGGGCACAATATTGAGTGCGTTAAGTTATGGCATCTTCTTTGCGCACCAAAAATATGTTGTAACAAAGTTGCAAGTAAAATCATTATTTCTGCGCATCCTGGTATTTGAGATACTTGTCACCACTTACCTATTCCTCTGGTTGCTGATACTAGGTTTCTTTGCCGGCGACAACTCTGCCTCTTATGGAGCTGCTCTTGCTTACGCAGCTATTCCATTCATATTCTTTAATGGCGGTGCGGTTTTAGGTGGTGTCATTATTTCGTCACAGGAGCAAAGAGAGGAACTTACCAAGCAAGCATTTTCGTTAAGAAAAGACTTGGCAGAGCTTGAGCAAATTCGTAATGCGGAAGACAAAGTTTGGAAGTCTCTTTTTGCTGGTGCTATTGCACTATCCCCAACAACTGCAAGTGTGATTTTGCGTGATGCAACTATGACTAACGAGCATAACTTGGTTGCGTTAGCGGTTAAAAATGTAATCACACTCTGGAATTCTGTGCTGGTCAAGATATCCAATGTGACCTAGGTGCATTGGAAATGCACACCCCATAAAAGATGGCAGACTAGAGGCATGTCTCGCGCCTACCTAAACAAAGAGCCACACGAAGTGGCCGCCATGTTCGATGCAGTCGCAAAAAAATATGACATTACAAATGACGTGCTTAGTTTGGGTCAGACTCGCAACTGGCGTAAAGCGGTAGTTGCCGCAGTTGCTCCAACTGTTGGTGAAGAGATTCTAGATTTAGCTGCAGGAACTGGAACGAGCACGCAACCGTTTTATGAAGCTGGGGCAAATCCAACCGCATGTGATTTCAGCGCCGGGATGATTGAAGTAGGACGCACGCAATTTCCCAACCTAAAGTTCGTTCAGGGCGATGCTATGAATCTGCCATTTGCAGATGCAACCTTTGATGCCGTCACAATATCCTTTGGACTGCGCAATGTGCAGGATCCAAAAAAGGCCTTGGCCGAGATGTTCAGAGTTACCAAGCCAGGCGGTCGTCTTGTGGTCTGTGAATTTAGCCACCCAACTTGGTCACCATTTCGCACTGTCTACATGGAATACCTGATGAAAGCGCTGCCTGCGGTTGCCAACAAGATGTCTAGCAATCCAGATGCCTATGTTTACTTAGCTGAGTCAATCCGAGCTTGGCCAAATCAGGCTGAACTTAGTGAAGTTATTTTGGCTTCAGGCTGGAAAACCTGCGAATATCGCGACCTGACAGCGGGAATTGTTGCTCTGCATAGGGCAACTAAATAGGAATAGTTGCTCTACACAGGGCCACTAAATAACCACCCGAAAGTGCCCGGTTCTGGCAAAGCAAATAAACTAGGGGAGTACTAGTGAATTTTTTCACAAACGCACAAATGCTGAATTTTCAAGGGGCTTTTCGCCTCTAGGATTAACTAGCGAAAGCGAAAGGTGGCCTAACCGTGGGACAGGGAAATGTATACCTACCCATTTTCTTCTTAGGTCTTTTAGCATTTGGCTTTGCAGCTTTCTCGGTAGTAGCAGCTTCATTCACCGGACCAAAAAGGTATAACCGAGCCAAAGTGGATGCCTACGAATGTGGTATCCAACCAGCGCAAGCACAACTTGGTGGCGGCCGGTTCCCAGTCAAGTACTACATCACTGCAATGCTCTTCATTATTTTTGATATTGAAATTGTGTTTCTTTATCCATGGGCAGTTTCGTTTGATGCACTTGGTTTATTTGGCTTAATTGAAATGATTATTTTTATTCTCACAGTTCTAGTTGCGTACGCCTTTGTTTGGCGTCGTGGCGGACTTGAGTGGGATTAACAGGTTAGAGGAAAAAATGGGATTAGAAGAGAAGTTGCCAAGTGGTGTCCTGCTAACCACAGTCGAAGGCCTAGCTGGCTATGCCCGCAAAAACTCGCTGTGGCCTGCAACATTTGGATTAGCTTGCTGCGCAATCGAAATGATGGCATCAGGTGCAGGCCGTTATGACTTAGCGCGTTTTGGTATGGAAGTTTTCCGCGCTTCTCCGCGACAAGCAGATCTCATGATTGTTGCTGGTCGAGTTAGTCAAAAGATGGCTCCAGTACTTCGCCAAATTTATGATCAAATGCCAGAACCAAAATGGGTTCTAGCTATGGGTGCCTGTGCATCTTCTGGTGGCATGTTCAACAACTATGCAATTGTGCAAGGCGTTGATCACATTGTGCCCGTCGATATCTATTTGCCAGGTTGCCCACCACGACCAGAAATGCTGATCGATGCTTTGCTAAAACTTCACGAACAAATTGGTGATACCAAATTGGGATCAAACCGCAAACGTGAAATTGTTGAACTTGAAAAAGAAGCGCTCCTTGCAACACCAGTAACTGCGCAACGAGGTTTGTTGCGATGAGTAATGAAGTAGTTCACAACGGCCAGCCGTTGCTTGAAGTGACAAGTGCTAGTCAAGGAATGTTTGGTGCAAGTGGTTCTGGTGACACTTCTGGCTTTGGCGGCTTGGCAACAGTGGTACCAGTCCCAGTGCCATCCGAGCGTCCATTCGGTAGCTACTTCGATGAAATGGCTGATGAACTAGTCGCGGCGCTTCCAGATTTTGAATCTTCCTGGGATAAGGCAATCGAAAAAGTGGTTGTAGATCGTGAAGAGTTAACGCTTCATGTGCGCCCAAGTGAATTAGTTGCAGTAGCAAAAACCCTGCGCGATGAACCAGGTTTGCGATTTGAACTTTGCCTTGGTGTTAGCGGAGTTCACTACCCAGAATATAAAGATCGCGAATTGCATGCGGTTTATCATTTCCGTTCAATAACCCATAATCGACGAATTCGCCTTGAAGTTTCAGTACCAGATTCCAATCGACACATCCCTTCGATCATGTCGGTTTACCCAACTAACGACTGGCATGAACGCGAGACGTATGACTTCTTTGGAGTAATTTTTGATGGCCATCCGCACTTAATTCGCATCATGATGCCAGATGATTGGCAAGGCCATCCACAACGCAAGGACTACCCACTCGGTGGTGTTCCCGTTGAGTACAAAGGTGCAACAATTCCACCTCCTGATGCTCGGAGGTCTTACAGCTAATGTCTGATACTTATTCACCAACATACGAAACAACCGAAGGTCGCGTTCATACGGTTATGGGTCAAGACTGGGATTCAGTTCTTGGCGCGGCGCAAGGCGAGTCCGAACGAATTGTCGTCAACATGGGTCCACAGCACCCATCAACTCACGGCGTATTGCGTTTGATTTTGGAACTCGAAGGCGAATCTGTAACTGAAGCTCGTTGTGGAATTGGTTACTTACATACGGGTATCGAAAAAAATCTTGAGTACCGCACCTGGACCCAGGGCGTAACTTTCGTTACCCGCATGGATTACTTGTCACCATTCTTCAATGAGACTGCGTATTGCTTAGGTGTTGAAAAACTTCTAGGAATCACGGATCAAATTCCAGAGCGCGCCCAAGTCATTCGGGTAATGATGATGGAACTTAATCGTGTCTCTTCTCACTTAGTTGCCCTTGCAACCGGTGGTATGGAACTTGGTGCTCTCACCGCGATGATTTTTGGATTCCGGGAACGCGAATCAGTGCTCGACTTATTCGAATTAGTTACCGGTTTACGTATGAACAGTGCTTATATCCGACCTGGCGGTGTGGCACAAGACTTGCCAGCCGGAGCAGAACAGCAAATTCGTGACACCATCATGGCATTACCTCGACGTATGAAAGATACCGCCGACATGTTGGTCGACAACTCAATTTGGCTGGCTCGAACTCAGGGCATCGGCAAGTTAGATCTTGCTGGCTGCATGGCACTTGGTGTTACTGGCCCAGTATTGCGAGCAACTGGCTTGCCAGCAGACCTTCGCAAAACTTCTCCGTATAGCGGTTACGAAAATTACGAATTCGATGTAATGACTCAGACAACTTCAGATGCTTACGGTCGATTCTTAATTCGGTTGACCGAGATGGAACAGTCATTAAACATCGTTGAGCAATGTCTTGATCGGTTACAGCCAGGCCCGGTAATAGTCGAAGACAAAAAAATCGCGTGGCCGGCTCAACTATCAATTGGATCAGATGGTCAAGGAAACTCACTTGATCACATTCGTCACATCATGGGCGAGTCAATGGAAGCTCTGATCCACCACTTCAAACTTGTTACCGAAGGTTTCCAAGTACCAGCTGGTCAGGTTTATAGCGCTGTTGAATCTCCACGTGGCGAACTGGGTGTTCACATAGTTTCAGATGGTGGCACTCGTCCATACCGAGTTCATTATCGGGATCCATCATTTACCAACCTGCAAGCAGTTGCCGCAATGTGTGAAGGTGGACAGATCGCAGACGTAATTGCATCCGTAGCTTCGATTGATCCAGTTATGGGAGGCGTTGATCGTTAATGTCACTTTCTGAGTCAACTCGAATACAGGCGCGCGAAATCATTTCTCGGTATCCGCGCGCAAGATCAGCGTTACTACCAATGTTGCATTTAGTTCAAGCCGAAGAGGGTTATGTGAGTTCAGACGGCATCGCGCTTTGTGCTGATGAGCTTTCGTTAACTACTGCCGAAGTAGCAGCGGTGGCGACTTTTTACACCATGTATCACCGAAAGCCAGCTGGCGAGTATCACGTTGGGGTTTGTATTAACCCTGGCTGTGGAATTCTTGGTGGCGATGCAATTTGGGAGAAGTTAAGTTCCCGCCTTGGCATTGGTCATGATGAAGTTACTCCAGATGGAAAAATATCACTGGAACGAATTGAATGCCAAGCTGCTTGCACGCACGCGCCAGTCATGACTGCTAACTGGGAATTCTTGGACAACATGACTCCAGAATCTGCAATTGATGTAGTTGAAAAACTTGCAAGTGGAAAAGAAGTCCAGAGCACTCGGGGTCCGAAAATTCGTACGTTCAAGGAAAACGAGTTGACTTTGGCCGGCTTTGATGATGGCTTAGTTGATGAAGGTGTCCAAGCGGATGCGCAAATGTTGGCCGGATTGAATCGAGCCAAAGAACTTGGCCAAAGCGCACCAGGAATAAAAATATGACATTAACTCCAGTTCTAAGTGCACATTGGGATGAAGCCGACTCCTACAAAATTGGTGGCTACATGCGCCATGGCGGTTACACCGCTTTTAAGAAGGCATTCGCAACAGGTCCAGATGAAATCATTTCGCTGGTTAAAGATTCCGGCTTGCGTGGCCGTGGTGGTGCGGGTTTCCCTACCGGCCTGAAGTGGAGTTTTGTGCCACAAGGTGATGGCAAGCCACATTATTTAGTTGTCAATGCTGATGAATCTGAACCAGGTGCTTGCAAAGACACCCCACTAATGATGGCAAACCCACACTCACTAATCGAGGGCATAATCATCGCAGCTTATGCAATGCGGGCAAATCACGCATTCATTTATATCCGTGGAGAAATTCCCCATGTATTCCGTCGAGTAAATAATGCAATTCGTGAGGCTTATGCCGCAGGTTATCTTGGCAAGAACATCATGGGATCTGGCTTTGATCTTGAAGTTGTTCTGCATGCCGGAGCTGGCGCCTACATTTGTGGCGAAGAAACTGCGCTACTTGACTCACTTGAAGGTCGCCGCGGCCAGCCTCGACTTAAACCACCATTTCCTGCCGTCTCTGGACTTTACGCTTCACCATCATGTGTTAACAACGTGGAGACTATTGCAAACATTCCATACCTTGTGAATAATGGCGTCGATTGGTTTAGGTCATTTGGAACTGAAAAGTCCCCAGGCTTTAAGTTGTTTTCGGTTTCTGGTCACGTAAACCGCCCAGGTATATATGAAGCACCACTTGGTATCACAATGCGCGAACTTCTCGAGCACGCTGGGGGAGTTCGGGACGGACACAAAGTTAAGTTCTGGTTGCCAGGTGGATCTTCAGTTCCGATGCTGACTCCGGACTTACTTGATACTCCACTAACTTACGAAGACATCGCAGATGCTGGATCAATGCTTGGAACTGGCACTCCAATGATTTTTGACGAGACTACTTCTGTAGTTCGCGCGGTCACTGGTTGGTTGGCTTTCTATAAGCACGAATCTTGTGGCAAGTGCACCCCTTGTCGCGAAGGAACTTGGTGGCTAAGTGATGTCTTGCATCGATTTGAAGATGGGCATGGCACCGAATCTGACCTCGATAAATTGATTGACATTTGCTCCCAAATAGCCGGACGTTCGTTCTGCGCTCTAGGTGATGCCGCAGCAACACCATTCCCAGCTGCACTTAAGTACTTCCGCGATGAATTCGTGCAGGCAACTAATACCCCAGCAAATGAAACCTTTGATCCGGTAGCGGCCACAGTATTTGCGGGAGCGACTCGATGACCGTAACCACGCAAACCGTCACCGTAACTGTTGATGGCGTAGTTGTCGAGGTTCCAGCTGGCACTCTGGTTATTCGAGTTGCCGAAATGCTAGGCACTGCAATTCCACGTTTCTGCGATCACCCGCTGTTAGAGCCAGTCGCTGCTTGTCGGATGTGCCTGGTTGAAATTGAAGGACAGGGCAAGCCACAACCATCATGTGCAATCACAGTTGCTGACGGCATGGTAATCAAGACACAGCACACCAGCGAAATGGCAGAAAAAGCCCAAGCTGGCGTAATGGAGTTCCTACTTATTAACCATCCACTTGATTGCCCAATTTGCGATAAGGGTGGCGAGTGTCCATTGCAAAACCAGGCCATGACAAATGGTCAAAGTGAAACAAGATTTGAAGGCACTAAGCGAACTTTTCCAAAACCAATCAATGTAAGCGCTCAGGTGCTTCTTGATCGTGAGCGATGTGTATCTTGCGCTCGCTGTACCCGATTCGCAGATCAAATTGCTGGCGATCCATTTATTGAATTATTGGAGCGCGGCGCAAAACAACAAGTTGGTACTTCTGAAGATCAGCCGTTTGATTCTTATTTCTCTGGCAACACAATTCAAATCTGTCCAGTTGGCGCATTGACGAGTGCCAAGTATCGTTTTCGCTCTCGTCCTTTTGATTTGGTCAGCACGCCAACGGCATGTGAACACTGCGCAAGTGGCTGCACACTTCGTACTGACGTTCGTCGCAATACAGTTATGCGTCGGTTGGCTTGGGACACACCTGAAGTCAACGAAGAATGGAATTGCGATAAGGGTAGATTTGCATTCCCTTACACAAATGAAGGTCGCCTAACACATCCATTAGTACGCGATGATGCCGGTAATTTAGTTCCGGCATCTTGGCCAGAGGCATTGCGAGTTGCGGCCGCCGGCCTAGCAATGACTGGGAAAGCTACCGCAGTATTGAGTGGTGGACGAGTAACTGTTGAAGATGCGCACGCTTACGCATCATTCGCCAGAGACGCTCTTGGAACCAATGATGTTGACTTCCGAGCTCGCGCAGTAAGCAATGAAGAAACCGCATTCCTAGCTAATCACGTTGCAAATAAATCGCTTGACGTTACTTATGGGGACTTAGAAGCGGCAAAGAGCGTGCTATTGGTTTCCTTTGAGCCCGAAGATGAATCTCCTATTGTTTTCTTACGCCTTCGTAAAGCCGCATTAAGTGGCACAACAAAGGTTTACGCAGTCGCGCCATATACAAGTGCCGGACTTGCCAAGATGAAGGGAACTTTACTTGTTGCCGGTCCACGCGAAGAAGTTTCTGTCATTGCTTCTGCAGCAGAGTATCTTTCCAGCGACAGTGTCGTATTAGTTGGAGAACGTGCGGCCCAAACCCCAGGTGCATTAGCAGCAGTTGCCGAGCTAGTTACTAAAACTGGCGCCAAGTTAGCTTGGATACCAAGGCGCGCCGGTGAGCGTGGCGCTCTTGATGCCGGCCTACTTCCAATCGATGGGCGAAACACTTCTGAAATTGTTACCGCTACTGGATCAGCCGTGAAGGGATTAGTTATTGGTGGTGTTTCCCCTGAAGATGTTGACGGTGACTTGATGGCTGCGATTGCAAAAGCGCAGTTCGTTGTTTCACTTGAAACTCGTCACACTGAAATCACAGCTGAAGCTGATGTGGTTTTGCCAGTGGCAGTCGTAACTGAAAAAGCTGGAACATTTAGAAACTGGGAAGGCCGCGATCGAAGCTTCCCAGCGGTCACTCCAACCCCGGGCACGTTAAGTGATGCTGATGTTTTAACTGAGTTGGCACGTGAACTTGGAAAATCTCTTTCCGTTTCTGATTTCTGGTCGACTGCAAATAAACCTGCACTCAAGGCTGATTCAGCATCAACTGAATCAGCAGGAAACGGGCAGGCAATCCTTTCAACTTGGCGCCACTTGCTCGATAAGGGTTCCTTGCAAAGTGGTGAACCGTATCTTGCTGCTACGGCCAGAGTTGCAGTAATTCGAGTAAGCCCATCAACAGCGCAACAACTTAGTTTGGTTGACGGCGCCACAGCAACAGTCAGCTGTTGTGGAAGCAATGCCAGCGCACCATTAATTGTGACAGCAGGAATGGCTGATGGTGTTGTCTGGTTGCCAGCAAACAGCGAAGGCAGTTCATTGAATTTGCCATCCGGTTGTGTTGTTGAAGTTTCGCTGGGAGGTAACTGATGTTTCACTCTGAAGCAAAAGGTGATTTAGGTATCTTTGGAAATGATCCAGCTGCAGTAATCGCAGTCAAGGTACTAGGCATTTTTGTCATCATGGTAGTTATGACTTTGCTGACCATCTGGGCAGAGCGTCGTGTGGTGGGTCGAATGCAGATGCGCATTGGACCTAACCGGGTAGGACCATTTGGTCTATTGCAGTCCTTAATGGATGGCATCAAGTTAGCGCTGAAGGAAGAAATCATTCCTAAGGGCGCACACCTAGCGGTATACGCAATTGCCCCAGTGATTGCAGCTACCACCGCATTCTTAACATTTGCCGTCATTCCACTTGGTCCGCAGGTTTCGATTTTTGGAACTGTTACCCCGCTTCAGTTAACGGACTTCCCAGTTTCAGTACTTTACGTACTTGCCATTGCCTCCGTTGGAATTTATGGAATCGTTCTTGCCGGCTGGTCGTCAGGCTCGATTTATCCACTACTAGGTGGACTTCGTTCCTCAGCACAGATGATCAGTTACGAAATTGCAATGGGCCTTTCATTTGTTGCGGTGTTCCTTTACGCGCAGTCAATGTCGACTTCTCAGATCGTCGCAGCCCAAGAGCCAATGTGGTACATCGTGCTGTTGTTACCGTCATTCATCATTTACACCACGGCAATGGTTGGTGAAACCAACCGAGCACCGTTTGATTTGCCTGAAGCTGAAGGCGAATTAGTAGGTGGCTTCCACACCGAGTATTCCTCTCTAAAGTTCGCGCTGTTCTTCCTGGCCGAGTACGTAAACATGGTTACCGTTTCGGCGCTTGCTACAACACTTTTCCTTGGTGGTTGGCGTGCCCCTTGGCCGATCTCACTATGGGATCAAGCCAACGTTGGTTGGTGGCCAATGCTTTGGTTCTTTGGCAAGGTATTCGCGTTCATATTCGTGTTCATCTGGCTTCGTGGCACACTGCCACGTTTACGTTATGACCAATTCATGAAGTTCGGCTGGAAAGTTTTGATACCAGTTTCCATCGCATGGATCTTGATCGTTGCTGTTGCGCGCTACCTTCGAAACACTGGTGGCCTAGAGTCACGTAACTTGCTGTTTACTGCCAGCGCAGTACTGATTTTGATTGTTGTGATTTCTTACCTATTAGATTTGCGCCGCAAGAAATCTGATGAGATTGAAGAGCAGCGTATCGCGCTTGAATCAGAGCAAGAATTCGATCCATTTGCTGGTGGATTCCCAGTTCCGCCAATGCCAGGACAGGTTGCTCAGCAATCGAGGCGCGCGAAAGCAACTATCTCGAGTGGCACCACTGCACTGCAGGCCACATCGGAAACTACGGAGGGCACCAATGTCTAAAGTTCCACAAGTTATCCGGGGATTCGGTGTCACTTTCTTGTCAATGTTCAAGAAGGTAACAACAGAGCAATACCCAGAAGAGCGCGACAAGTATCCACCTAAGCCACGCTTCCATGGTCGCCACCAGCTCAACCGCCATCCAGATGGTTTAGAGAAATGCATTGGCTGTGAGTTGTGTGCTTGGGCCTGCCCAGCCGATGCAATTTATGTTGAAGGTGCTGACAACAGCGAAGAAGAGCGATTCTCACCAGGGGAACGCTATGGGCGAACTTATCAAATCAATTACTTGCGCTGCATTCTTTGTGGACTTTGTATCGAAGCCTGTCCAACTCGTGCCTTAACAATGACCAACGAATACGAATTAGCTGATGATAGCCGCGAAAAATTGATCTTTACAAAAGAAGACCTGCTTGCTCCACTATTAGCAGGAATGGAACTTCCGCCACATGACATGGCGCCAGGTACAACTGCTATTGATTATTACGAAGGCAAAGTTGGCAGCAGTCCAACACCAACCACAGTTAAAGTTGGTGACGAATAGTGAATGGTGAGAGCGTAGTTTTTTGGGTCTCGGGTACGTTCGCCGTTATTGGCGCGGTATGCATGGTGGTCTCCAAGAAAGCCGTGCACAGTGCGTTGTGGGTCGCGTTTGCAATGATAAATATCGCGGTACTTTATTTCGCACTTGAAGCACCATTTCTTGGAACCACGCAAATTATTGTTTATACCGGCGCGATCATGATGCTCTTTCTTTTTGTTTTAATGATCGTTGGCGTGGACTCCTCGGATTCCCTTTTGGAAACTATCAAGGGCCAAAGACTTTTAGCTAGTCTCTTTGCATTAACTTTTGGTGGCGTTATTATTTCATCAATTTCCAGCACCTTAGCTTCACCATCAGCAGGTTTAGCGTATGCCAACGCTAGCTATGGCGGTCACATGCAAGCCTTAGCAAGTTTGATTTTTGGAACCTACCTCTTTGCATTTGAAGTTTTATCGGCACTTCTAATTACTGCAGCACTTGGTGCGATGGTTTTGGCGCACAATGAAAGATGGACACCTCGTAAAACACAGGATCAACTGCAGCGAGAGCGCACTCTGAGTAATCATGTGACTCCAATGCCAGCACCAGGTGTACTTGCCAGAAATAACTCCGCTGATACCCCAGCTTTGTTGCCTGACGGCACAATTTCAATTGATTCACTTCCAAATGCATTTCGCGGCGAAGGCCAAATCTCTAAGCCAAACTCGATTGAGGAGGCCGGCAAGTGAATCCAAATAATTATCTAATCCTGGCCGCTGTCCTCTTTACTATTGGCGCCTATGGAGTATTAGTTCGCCGAAATGCAATCATCGTCTTTATGAGCGTCGAATTAATGCTCAATGCTGCGAATCTGGCATTTGTTGCTGCTGCCCGTAACACCGGAACGATTGATGGTCTAGTGATCGCATTCTTCGTAATGGTGGTTGCTGCGGCTGAAGTCGTTGTTGGACTGGCAATTATCGTCACAATTTTCCGAACTCGTCGATCGGCCTCGATTGATGAAGCAAGTCTGATGAAGTACTAAAGGAACTGAAAATGATTGCCGCTCTTATTGGTTTGCCGTTACTTGGCGCCACAGTGCTCTTGCTCGGGGGCCGTCGTACCAACGCTTGGGGACATCTCTTAGCGGTTGCAATGTCAGCTGCGTCGTTCCTGCTTGGTGCAGTTTTATTCATTCAGATGGCTGGAAAATCTGAGGAAGAACGTGAAGTCGGCCAGCATTTATTCGATTGGATTTCGGTCGGAGCACTTCAGGTTCCTTTCGGACTACATCTAGATCAGTTATCGATAGTTTTCGTTCTATTGATAACTGGTGTTGGAACTTTGATTCACATTTACTCAATTGGTTACATGGAGCACGATCCAAATCGCCGCCGATTCTTTGCGTATTTGAATTTGTTTGTGGCAGCCATGTTGCTTTTGGTCCTTGCCGATAACTACTTCTTGCTCTATGTCGGATGGGAAGGCGTAGGCCTTGCTTCTTACTTGTTGATTAGTTTTTACCAACAAAAACCAAGTGCGGCCACGGCCGGCAAGAAAGCCTTCATTGTCAATCGTGTTGGTGACGTGGGTCTTTCCCTCGCAATCATTCTGATGTTTGTAACTTTTGGAACCGTAACTTTTGAGGGAGTTGATGCGGCAGCGCAATCAGGATCCCCATCAACAATTACTTGGATAGGGCTTGCACTTCTGTTGGCAGCGTGTGGAAAGAGTGCGCAGTTCCCATTGCAATCGTGGCTACTTGATGCAATGGAAGGCCCAACTCCAGTTTCTGCACTAATTCACGCTGCAACCATGGTCACCGCTGGCGTTTATTTAATTGTTAGAGCCCACGCGATTTTTGATCTATCTGAAACGGCTCGAACCGCTGTTGTAGTAGTTGGTGCGATCACGCTCTTACTCGGTGCATTCATCGGAACTGCAAAAGACGATATCAAGAAGGGTCTGGCAGGTTCGACAATGAGCCAAATTGGCTACATGGTTCTTGCAGCTGGCCTTGGACCTGTTGGTTACGTCTTTGCAATTTTCCATCTACTTACCCACGGCATGTTTAAGGCAGGCTTATTCCTTGGAGCAGGTTCGGTAATGCATGGGATGCACGATGATGTGAACATGCGACACTATGGCGCACTACGCACCATGATGAAAATTACCTATGCAACTTTTGGACTTGGGTTCTTGGCAATAATCGGAGTGCCGCCATTTGCCGGATTCTGGTCAAAAGATGAAATCATTCACGCGGCATTCGGCCAAAGTTTGATTATCGGTCTTGCTACTTTAATTGGTGCGGGTGTAACTGCTTTCTACATGACTCGAATGATGGCAATGACATTCTTTGGGGAAGCGCGCTGGGAAGATGACGTTCATCCACATGAATCTCCTGCAGTAATGACAATCCCAATGATTGTTTTATCTGCTGGCTCAGTTTTTGGCGGCATGGCGATGTTGTTTGTGGGAGATATTGAACACTGGCTTGAACCGATCACAGGATTTGCTAAGCCTGAACATTCAGTTTCAAACGCAGTTTTGATCCCAGTAACGCTTGCAGTTGTACTTGGTGGCGCATCGTTTGCCTGGCTTCGATACGGCCGTCGCCCTGTGCCAGTTGTGGCTCCAGTAAATGTCAGTTTCTTAACTAAGGCTGCCCGAGCTGATGCGTATGGTGATTCCCTAAACGAAGCAGTACTTATGCGTCCTGGCCAGTACTTAACTCGAGCCTTGATTTGGTTTGATTCAAAAGCGATTGATGGCCTAGTCAGTGGACTTGCAGCTGCCATTGGTGGGTTATCTGCGCGCGCCCGTCGTCTGCAAAATGGCTATGTCCGTTCATATGCATTAACCATGCTTGGCGGCGCAGTTTTGATTGCACTCGTACTCCTATTAGTGAGGCTTTAATCATGTTGCTTACGACGTTGATGCTGATACCGCTAATTGGGTCAATAGTTACTTTCTTATTGCCAAGTGCCAAAGCCGCTCTGGCTAAGCAAGTTGCACTTGGGTTTGCCCTGGCAACCTTTGTTGGTTCCTTACTAATGCTGCTTGGCCTAGACAATTCATCCGGTGGGCTTTCGCACACCGAGTCTTACGATTGGATCCCAGCTTTTGGCATCTCGTGGACCTTAGGTGTGAATGGGATTTCGGCTTCCCTAATCGTCATGTCTGCAATTTTGGTGCCACTTGCAGTCATTGCTGGCTGGTGGGACGCTGAGCATTCTGGCCGGGGGACCGCAAAAGAATACTTTGCACTGATTCTTGTGTTAGAAGTTTTCATCATCGGTGTATTTACCGCTAACGACTTATTCCTGTTCTATATCTTCTTCGAAGCAATGCTATTTCCGATTTATTTTTTGATTGGAAGATTTGGTGGCCCACAGCGCGCCTACGCAGCAATGAAGTTCTTGCTGTACTCACTGGTTGGCGGCTTATTTATGCTGGCTTCGTTAATTGGTCTCTATGTGGTTTCCGCACGCGAATTAGGCCAAGGCACTTTTGATTTCCAAACTCTAACAACGTTAAACATGGATCCTGCTACTCAGAAAATGCTTTTCCTTGGCTTCTTCTTTGCTTTTGCAGTTAAGGCACCTATGGTGCCATTCCACACTTGGCTGCCAGATGCTGCGGCTGAAGCAACTCCAGGCACTTCGACATTGTTAGTTGGAGTACTCGATAAAGTTGGAACTTTTGCAATGCTGCACTTCTTGCTACCGATCTTTCCTGAGGCAAGTAAGTTTTATGCCCCGGCAATAATTGTGCTGGCGGTAATAAGTATTTTCTATGGCGCGCTGGTAGCAATCGGACAAACCGATGTTATGCGACTAATCGCATTTACATCGATTTCGCACTTTGGGTTTATCGTTTTGGGAATCTTTGTAATGACTTCACAAGGGATTAGCGGCTCATCGTTCTACATGGTTAATCACGGGTTCTCCACTGGTGCTTTGTTCCTAGTAATGGGATACCTGGTTTCGCGTCGTGGATCGAAACGAATTTCAGACTTTGGTGGCGTTCAAAAAGTTGCCCCAATTCTTACTGGAGTATTTTTGATTTCTGGTCTGTCTGGTTTGGCATTACCAGGAATGTCCAGCTTCGTTTCAGAATTCCTGGTGCTGACAGGTGCATATGCTGTTAATCCAACTGCCGCCATTATTGCTACTTTTGGAATTGTGTTGGCTGCGGTTTACATTCTTTGGCTCTATCAAAGAATGATGACTGGAGTACCAAGCAAAGAAGTAGAAGAGACTGTCACCGAGATCTCCAAGCGCGAACTCATTGCAGTTGCGCCACTCTTAGCAATCATGATTGTTCTAGGTTTTGTACCGCAGGTTGCCCTAAATGTAATTAACCCCGCAGTCGAACAAGTGCAGAAATATGTCGGGGTAACTGATCCAGAAGCTGCAGTTGTGATTGAAGGGAGTGGCTCGTGAAAGTTTCCGTTGAATATCAAGCTTTAGCTCCAATCATCATATTGTTGGCATCTGGAGTGCTTTCAGTTTTGGTTGAAGCTTTTATCCCTCGCATGTTCCGTCGCTCAATTCAACTCATGTTGGTGCTAGCAAGCATTGTTTTGGCATTTGCGTATGTAGTCATAAATGCAACAGTGGGGCTAGCTGGCGATGCAGTCTCCAATGGTGGCCAAATAAAGGGTTTGCGTGAGTTAGCCGCAGGTGGCGCAATTGCCATTGATGGTCCAGGCATGGTTATTCAGGGAATAATTCTGTTGATTTCATTCGTAGCCACGCTATTGCTTGCGGAAAATCAAATTGATCCACAAGGTGATGCCTTCGCTGCCAGATCCTCCACACTTCCGGGCAGTGAAGATGAGCGACAGTTCACAGCTCAAGGTTGGATGCAAACCGAGATTTGGCCGCTGTTCTTATTCTGTGTAGGCGGATTGCTGCTATTCCCAGTTTCAAATGATTTCCTAACCATGTTCGTTGCACTTGAAGTTTTCTCGCTTCCGCTTTATTTGATGGCAAGTATGGCGCGTCGTCGTCGTTTATTGAGTCAAGAAGCAGCGCTTAAGTACTTCATTCTTGGTGCTTTCTCAAGTGCGTTTTTCCTATTCGGGGCGGCACTGATTTATGCAGCGACGTCCTCAGTTAACTTCAGCACGGTAACCGTTGCAATGGTGAATTCGTCTCAAGATGGACTGATTATTCCTGGAATTGGAATGATCGCCGTTGGTTTGCTTTTCAAAGTTGGCGCAGTGCCATTTCACCAATGGGTTCCAGATGTTTACCAAGGTTCACCAACTCCATTAACTGCATTCATGAGCGCAGCTACTAAAGTTGCAGCTTTCGGAGCTTTACTAAGAGTCTTTTACGTAGCCTTTGGTGGAATGCGCTGGGATTGGCGTCCAATGATGTGGGTTATCGCTATTTTGTCTATGGTCATTGGTTCGTTGCTGGCAGTTACCCAAACTGACATGAAGCGAATGTTGGCATTCTCATCAGTTGCTCATACTGGATTCATTTTGCTTGGCGTAATTTCAACGAGTGCTGCCGGACTTTCCAGCACACTGCTTTACTTACTTGCTTACAGCTTTACCTCAGTTGGTGTATTTGCAATTGTTGGCTTAGTGCGTGATGCCTCTGGCGAAGCAACGCATCTATCGCAATGGGCTGGCCTTGGAAAGAAATCTCCTTGGATGGCTAGCATCTTTGCATTGTTCCTATTGGCTTTAGCTGGTATCCCATTGACCAGTGGATTTACTGGAAAGTTTGCAGTATTTACCGCTGCCGTAGACGGTGGTGCTACACCGCTAGTAATTGTTGCCGTAGTTGCCAGCGCAATCGCGGCATTCTTCTACGCTCGAGTTATTGTTCTGATGTTCTTTACCGAACCTCCAGTCGATGGTCCAAGCGTTTTAGTCCCTAGTCCATTTACTACGGTGGCAATCGGAATCTGTGCCGCATTCACATTGCTACTGGGAATTGCACCGCAACCAGTCCTTGATTTAGTTATCAATGCAGGATTGTTCATCCGCTAGGCCTAAAGTCGCAACTTTGCTTGCAAAATGCAAGGATTGAGCCGTGAGCGTTTTATTCCCAGAAGAGTTAGCAGCACTTGAAGAAGAGATGTTTGCCGGACTCGCAGCGATTGAAGGTCGCCTCCGGGAAGAAATCCGAAGCGACTACGAACTTGCCGACATCACCGCACGCCATTTGGTTGAAGCAGGCGGCAAAAGGTTTCGCCCGTTACTTGTACTTTTAGCATCACATTTTGGTGATCCTAAGGCTGAAGGTGTAGTCCCTTCAGCTGTTGTCGTAGAACTTACGCATTTAGCAACGCTTTATCACGATGACGTAATGGACGAAGCCGAAGTTCGACGAGGCACCCAATCTGCAAA
>Ga0315905_10001705_pt1 | contig 23441 bp, 46 predicted proteins | sample LakEriMetagenome_5_FD_203522 | JGI IMG/M metagenome (GOLD analysis project Ga0315905, IMG submission 203522) | Freshwater fungal communities from buoy surface, Lake Erie, Ohio, United States - Buoy 4 MA121 | ecosystem: Environmental > Aquatic > Freshwater > Lake | place: USA: Lake Erie, Ohio...
GGTCGGAACCTGTTTTGGAGGGATTTGGCAAAGTAAAAGTTACCTAAATGCCCTAGCCATAGCAAGTTACGCCTAGTTATGCGTAAGTACCCTATACTCAACGACCCTGCTTGTGTAAGTCGCACTTGTGCCTTGTGTAGAATCTTGCGTAAGTCGCATATCCCTTTTGGGTGTGTCCCTTTTGTCATAGCTCGCCCCCTGCCTCTTTATAAGCCTCCACGATAGGGCGTGCCTCCTCAACGAATTGGGTGCGCTGTGCGGGTGTCCATTGGGTTATGCTCTTGCGTGCTAGCCATTGGCGAGCCTTGATGATATAGGAGTGCCAAGCCTGCTCGGCCTTGGGGTTAGAGGTTTCGATAGGGTCGGGTAGCAAGCCAGTCCATAGGGCTAACTGCTTGAGGCCACCGGGGGTAGGGGCTTGGAGGCTTGGCCTTGCCTTTGCCACACGCTCATATCGCCTTGCTTGCTCACCGTTTATTTGTCCTATTTCTTGGATGGCTTCGAGGTCTAGCCCCTCCTGCCTTGCCGATAGCAGGATGTCGCCTGCATCTGCGGCTAGTCCGATGGCCTGCCCCATCTGTTCGATGGCTGTTTCCTTGGCTTTTTCTAGTGCCTTGACCGTGCGTTGTAGCTCCATTCCGATCTGTTTTTCGCTCATTTTGGGATGTCCTTTTTGGGTTATGCGTGAGCCTCGGCCAACTCCTCGGCCTCGACTTCTGCGGGTGGTTCAATCTCTCTGAATCTATCGGCGTGAAAGCCTCGCTCCGGGTGCGGCGGGGTGGTCGAGCAGGGGTTCTCTAGCCCCTCAAGGTAGACCACAACCTCCCCCTCTTGGCCGTTCAGCCCTATCCCTACCCCCATCCCCCTCACCACATACACCTTGTCTTTGATTGGTAGGTGGTTGTAGAAAAGGATGATCTCTGTGGGGAAGCGGTCATCCACACATATCACTTTCGAGCCTGCCCTCACCGTTTTTTTCCTCGTGGTTTTATGCCTTTTGCCCACGCTTCCGAGTTCCACTTGGGGCATTCTTCCCGCCTCTTTTTATGCACCCTCAAGGCTCGCTCCTTGTAAATCTGCCTCACCCTTTCGCTCCTCTGGATGCGTAGCACCAGCCCAGTCCGTTGTGATAGCTCCGTCAGGCGTGCCGAGATGGCCGCTCTGGTATAGGGCTTTCCGGTGCTTGGGTTGATGTAACGCTTTGCGATTGAGGTCAGCGAGTCGGGGCTTCGGTTTGTAGCTAGGGCCAGCAAGGATTCGTCCAAGGTGTCGTCCCTCCGATGCCTCAACATTTGGGAGTCGCCCTCGTGCTTTATGGTCTGCTCCACAACCTCTGCCGTGAGCTTGGCTAGCTGGTCGAGGTCGATGCTGGGGTTCATCGCCTGCATTTTAGAGAGCCGTTCCTTGACCCGATCTTGGAGCGTGTCGATATGCTCTGCCATATCTGGGGTGTAACTAGCCAAGATCGAATCAGCTGGGTCTTGGCCGAGGTGGTTCATTTACTGGATTTCCACTACTGCCGTCCGTCCCACCCTCGCCAACTCCCGCCTTGCTTGCCGTTCGCTAGCATAGAAAAGGTCAACGACTGGTAACCTAGATTTGCCCGATGCCTTTCGGGATATGACTGCCGTTCCGGTATCGTGGGCGTGATAGGTCTTGCCTTCGATGACTAGCTTTGTTCCGTAGGGGATAAGTTTAGGGTCGACCGCACAAGATTTGCCAGAGACTAACCGTTTTCCGGTAGAGCTTTTATAGCCGAACTCGTCCTCCCCCAACCAATAGGCCGTGATGCGAGCCTTGATGGTTTTCTTGGGTGGCGGTTTGGGCAACTCTATCATTATGTTTGCCCCCTGCACCGAACCAAGGAGGGCGATGGCTAGAATTAGGATGGCTTTTTTCATCGTTAGGAGACGCTCGCACAAATGGCAGTAGCGTCTTGAGGGGGATTCGTCCCCTTTAGTTCTTTTGCCTTGCTCGTTGTCAATCGGGGTTTTGAGTCTTTCGATCTGTGCCTCGATTTCCTTGGCCTCCATCTTATTGATTTTCTTGTTCACGCCTCAACGGCCTCCCGCCAATGACATCGCTTGTTTCGCCTCTTTAGTTTGCCGCCCCCCTCAAGACATCGTAGGTGATACTGGATTGCTCCGTGGGTTTTGCGTAAAACTTGGGCGATGGTGCAAGTTGGAATCTCGTTGGTGATAAGTGTGAACACGGCATCCCTCAACATATCGATGGTCGCTTGGTTGCGAGTCGTGGCGTAGAGCTTTTCAAGTTCCTTTCCGGGGTAGCGGTCAGAAAGAATGCCTTTGGCCTTTGCCTCTGAGGATGTGAAGGGTTCATTCATCGAATATGCAAGCTAGTTTGAGTCTGGTTTGAGGCAAGGGGTAGTTTTAAGTTGTTCAAATACTTGCTTAATGGAACAAGTTTCATACCATAATTATCAACACCGCTCGGTATAGCCAGTCCGTCTTTTAGTTTTAGCTTGTTTCTTTTGAATGGTTGATAATTTACTTTGTGATGCCATCTGTTAAATTTCCAAGCCACTTTAGCTACATCTGGATGCAAATGTTCCAACATTTTTGATTTCGGCAAAGTTCCTTCTTTTGAATAAAACTCTTCCGTGTTCCCCCCTGCCATCGTTTGCGTTGTTGCTTTCTCTTGTAAGAACGCATTAAATTGTATTGTGCAAAGCCCAGCCTTAAGCACTCGCAAGGATAAATCTGTATCCTCATTATAGCGACCACGCCAGCGGAGTTCCAAATCGTTTTTAATAAGAAGGCAAGAGTATATTCTAGTATTCATTACAAATGCTGGAAGCGGCTCTTTTGCTTTTGCAAAAAAGTCATAATTAAACCCAGCGATTGCTATATTTTCGTATCGATCAACAAAATCTTCTGCCGCCCTAAATATAGTTCCAGACGAAACCTTGACCATAAGATTTTTGTTCAGCCTATTAAACGACCCTATGTTGTCGTCCATTACCCAATGACGATATGCCCCTTGTTTTATGCTGTGTTCCCAGCAAAAGTTTCTAGCGGCACCGGGCCCCTTTCCGAGTGTTTCACAAGCCTTATCGCAAGTATCGTATTTTTGTAAATACTCTTTTGGCAATACAAGAATCTTTGATTGGTCAATAACTTCCGCATATTTATCCCTTTCTTGCTCCTCAACAACAATATGATATGGAACACAAATACGCTCTAGTGCTTTGCTTGTTAGTCGTGTTTTACAACGACCTTTAGACACTATATAAATAGGATATTTAGGATTCATCTACATACCGCAAGTGCGAAGCCCTGCGAAATTCAGCGAATGGAAACCATAATGCCTTTTGCTTTGGTGTGATTGTTTGCCCAATTAGTTTTGCAAACTTAAGCACATCATCTTCACTCTTAAAACGAACATTGATTACCCTAAGGGGAGTAAGGTCTTGCTGCGAAAATTCTGGCATACCGACCCATTCTTTTTCCCAATTTGTAAATTCCGATAAGTCAAAAAGGTTTTCTTTCATAGATAATACTCCGCAACACTCTTTCCGCTGTTCGTCTTTATGGTTCTCTTTTGCACATCGTGGCCAGCCTTCCGCAAGTCACAAATTCGACTCGCTAGCCGAAAGCACTTGAACCATTCGAGAGCTTCCAGAGCCGTGAGTGTTCGCCCATTTTGTAAGTGCGCTAGGATTCGAGCGTTCTGGTCGTGGCCTTCCGTCTTAACTGGATGCGTGGTTCTCATAAATGGAAGCTCGAACTGCTCGGCTTCTAATAATGCGATCATTTGATTCCCCTCCCAGTTGACTTCCGAGCCGTGAAGTTTTTGCTTTTTGCGTTCACGATTGAGGAGTGATGGCATCCCCAAGCGTGTGCAATCTCCTTTACTGTTAGACCCGACTCATATTGAGCCTTCCAAATGCCCCATCGCTTCTGAACTGTGTTGTGGGAGCGATTTCCCCTTGCCCGATAACGCCCGAAGGTTGGCCGTAACTCCCTTGGGATGTCTAGGGGGGTGGTTGTACCCATAACTAGGTTTGCAAGCCCTTTAGAGGCCAATTCTGAGCGATTATGAGCCATCTGAGCGGTGAGTGTGCTTATGAGTTGCTCGAATTGGGCAATTTTCTCCTCGCAACACTTCACCCGGTGGATTGTGGCCGCTAAAACGAGGTCGTTCACGGACACCCTGCCTTTTCCCACGCTTCAAGCGTCTGAAAGCCCATAATTTTGTATGTTGGAGGAGATTCGCACCCCGATTTGATTGGTTTCTTCATTATTTGGTTTCCTTTGGTTGGTTGTTGGTTGCTCCGTCTCTGACAAGTTCTTGCACATAGCTTCCAATTCTTCATTGGCTTGTTCCCAATCATCCATCCAACGCTTCCGTAGTAAAAGAAGGCCGTCTCCGCATCTTTCTCAGGCCACCCAATCTCCTTTGCAAAGGCAACCCATTGGGGGAGAGTCGGGCGTAAGCCCTCTCTCTCTGTTCTAGCTTCTAGCTTCTGACTTCTAGCCTCTAGCTTCTGCCCTGTGACATTTGCTGGACATTCTCTGGACATCGGACGGACATCTGCGTGACGCTGGTGCATCTTCCTACTAGCGTCAGACTTACGAACTCGCTCATCCTTGACCATTCTGCGGGAGATTATGGTTTCCTTGTCGAAGCTGAACACGCCGGAGGCGTTCAACTCATCCATCAGTTCCATAGTCTTTTGGGGTAATAGCCCAACGATTCGGGCTATCTGTTCGGCTCTCGCTGGCTTGCCGCCGATGAGGAGATGGCCGTGGGATTCAGACTTTGCCATAAGACAAAGCATATCCACCCACAAGCCTCTCGCCTCAACCGAACAAGACCGCAAAGCCTCATCGGAAAGCCAGTCACCCGGATAGAATTTAATCCACGGCAACTTCACTTCTTGGCCTTCTCCACATCTCGCTTCTGGTATTTCTTGGCTCGCTCCAACAACTCTTTAGTGATTCGATGCGAGTAGTCTAGATGGCTTATGATGTCCTTAAAGTTTTCGACTTCGGCGTGGTTCAATCTCTTAAACAAGTCTTTCAACCTTCTGCTAACTAGTCCGTGAAATTCATCTACAAGGCTTAATCTTTTGACGCTCATTTTTTAATTCTCCTCCATATATCTTTTATTAAATCCCACAACATTCCGCTCAGAAATAGAATGGTGAGATAGAGACTCAAGCATCCTATACCTACCACGAACAATTCCCACAAAACTTTCCCGATGGATGAAAGGAAAGTTACCATTTGGGTGCTTTCGGCCAGTTTGCCCAAAGCCGAACATCATTTTCAGAATGTCCCCAGCTTCGAGAGACAAACGAATCATCAACGAAACGACCGACAACAACCTCACCGCCGATATCCATAAGAACTCTTTCATCGTTATGTGGTTTCTCCTTTAAGGTTTTCCAAACAAGCATCGACCACTTGGTTTCTGGAACTTCAACATCAACGGCTGACATCTCCGAGCCTCCTAATCGCAAGCACCACCTCATTTAAGATTCCGGTGATGACTGCATCTTCCGTTCCGTCTGCCAGTTGTTGAACTAGATCGGCACATCGTTCTCTTTCGAGGTCGGCGGCCTTACTCCTCACATCATTAAGGATGTCTTGGATAAGTTCAGAATGAGATTTCATCGGGTGTTCCTTTTCTTAACGACTCGGCCTCGAGCAGAATCTCTGCAATTATCTCGTTGCGGATAATGTCGTTCTTGTATGGTTTGCCGTCTGCACCGGGCTTGAGGTCTTGCCTAGACAACCACTCTAGGTAGTCCAATCCCTTATCTCCTAGCATAGCAATCTGCCGAAGCGTTGAACCCTTGTGCTTGCCAAACTTTAGTTCCATATCCCTCGGCTCACCAATACGAACACCGTTGAGCTTGGCTGTGATGTCTGCCAAGTCTGCCTTGCTGATCTTTGCTGATTCAGGCTTGGGTGCTTCCTCAAACTTCTCCGTGTTGATATCTTGGAATCCCCCATAAGGAACTTCCTCGGCTGGGGTGGTGGACAGGCTCTTGTCGATTAGGACTACGATATGGGCAAAGGCAGAGCGACAAGCCCGACTGATTGCACGAGTCTGGCACATCGCCCTCTTGGCGTAGGTAGGACGCTTCTCCCACATCGGCTCGTCATCGCCCAAGAAACCCTCGGCTTGAGAAATTACTTGGCCGTTGTCCATTCGCTTTACCTCACCGATGCACCTATACCCATCTTCAAGACGCTCAACATCTCTGGCTGACGCAACGCATCCGTGAGCGACTGCGATGGCTTGCCAACCCTCAACTCGAACATAATCTTTCTGGCCGATGCGTTGGCAAGTTTCCTTTACTATGGCACGACAAGCCCCCGCCACATCAGTCGCTTGTCGGATATGGTTTGAGACTCCGTTGCCGTTGTGTACTGCTAGTTGGTCATTCATTTGGTTATTTCTCCTATTGTTTATTGTTTGTGTTGTCCGTCATCGAATACGCCAAAGCCTTCGGCGTTTTCTTTCTGTGTCTTGGGAAGGTTCAAAAATCTAAAGTCATTCCGGCTGTCGAACTCTGTATCGGGGAACGCTCCAAACACTCTTACTACCCATTCATCCGTAGTTTCATTTGGTAATTTTTTCTTGGCTGGTTCTTGATGCCAGAATGTAGGCATTTCTTCACTCATTTGGTTGTCCTTTCTTTTATGGTTTTTATTATCAGGGAAAGCCACTTGGTGCTTATATCGTGAGAAGGCACTCGGAAAACTAGGATGCCCATCGATGCGGCGAGGTTGTACTTTTCCATATCATTCAAGAACCCGGTTGGCCTCGTGTGTCTGCCCCTACTCCACACCCCGCCCTCTAGCTCGATAGCAATGCCACAGGTTAAGAAGTCCACATAGTAATCAAACCTAAACCTTCTCCCCTCCGCAAACTTATGCTCCCTCTTTAGCTCCCCACCACCAAGGCTTCTCCATAGAAGTTCGAACTTGGCTGATGGGTTCATCTTCATTCTAGTTTCTCCCCACCCAGTTCTTTGTGGGCAACAATAGCTCTGGTTCTTTTTGCTCTTTAGGCTGGTTGCCCTCGGCCACAATCTTGTCCATCTTATCTAGCTCGGCGGCCACAAATAAATAAAACTTCCTGCGTTCGTAATTCTGCTGGTCGATATGCTTTGCGAATATCCTCACCCCTTGCAGAATCAGAAGCCCAAAGAAAACTACGAGGAAAATAATCACCAGCGAATCCTTTGCTTCTGCCAAGCGGGCGAGCAGTAGTTGGGGTTGGTGATGTAGGGATACTTGCCATCATCCAGAGCCTTCATCACGAAGCCTTCCCAGATAACTTCCCCCGCCTTGTTGTTCTGAAAGTTCATCTCCTCCCAGATTGCATTGATCTTGTGGTGGGCAAGGCGGACAAAGCGGAGGAGTTTATTGTTTGGGATATCAAAGGTGACGGCTTCCAAGTGTTCGATCTCCTTCATTCTGTCGGCGTAGGGCTTGGGGTTGGCTGGGTCGAACGCATCCATCACCACGATAGTTCCTTTGCCAGTCTTGGTGCGTTGTCCCATAATCTCGCAATCTACAAACCGAGGTTTGATTCCTGCACCAAGAATCCGCTCGGCCATCAGATTATGATTTGAGGCGAACTTGCCGTGGCGGTTGTAGCCCTGCTTTGTCTCTTGATCGAACCAGCCCCGCCATCCGTTGAGCTTGCCCTCGATGGAGAAGCCCAAGGAAAACTCATCGTGTAAGGCTGGAACGGCTGAACCGACTGGCCGTGCTGGTAGTGGTAAGGATGTCATAATAATAGTTTATTTAAAATATTGTTGAAGCTCACCTAAAGTCATATTTTCAATAGGTTTAAAAGTTTTCATCATTTCCTCGGTCATTTTTTTTGCATCTCGTAAATATCCGCTTCGTGCCCTAACAAATAAATTGCTGGCAAGCACAACTGCCCAACCACCCGTACTCAATGTCTTTACCACCTTGTAAGCCCCGTAACAATAATTGCCCATTGAATCCTTTGTCCAAACGAGTTTTTTATTGATAAAATTTGGTGTCATTTCTGTTAGTAGTGGCATCGAGGATGTCATTGGTTTGTTGTAGGATTTCGATTTGGAGTTGTAAAGGTTTAATTGAGGAGATGTTCAACTATATAGAGGGTTGAGCCAGCACCTACGACAAGGCCGATGATATAGGCTATGAGGATTTTAGTCATTAGATTTCGTTCCTTTCTAGGATTGGTTGGGTTTTTTGTAGCCAGACATTTAATTCTGACATAGTAGCCACCCACTCCTTTTCCTTTTCGCATCCACTCCACCCCGGATACTGCTTGCCGGGATAATGTTTCTCTAAATGCATTTTTGCGTTTCGGATGACTATGGCAAGACGAATCACCATAGTTTCAAGTTGTTCCTTTGTTTTCATTTGGTTGGTCTTTCTTGGTTGGGGGTTAGCTGATTTTTTCGATAGACTGAATCACGACATTTCCAAAACAAGAAGGTATTGAACCCCCATTGGAGTTAGGTTGAAAATCGGAAATGGATGCCCTGCCCTCGCTAATTCCTCGAACAAGTTTTTTGGCGGCTTGAATAGAAGAAGCGGAAACCTCCAAGGTGTAATAAGTTTTCTCATACACCTCAATTTTAAAAATGCTTTCTCCCACTTGAACCGGGGTTACTTCGGTTGTCGTTGTTGTTTCTTTCATACCCACACCTTAACACACCCCTACAACTTGTCAAGGGTTATTTAACGATTGTTTGTAAGTCCCTATAAATACGCTACTTATGGGGGTGCTTTGTGGGTAGAATCTTGTAGATTTTTAGGTTGCGAACTACACGATGGTCTTTTCTGGGAATAATAAAGGGATGTCTTCTCATATCCACTTTCTTTTCGAGGAGCATTTGGCTGAGCATCCTTGAGGTCGTGTTCATTGATTTCCCCCACAACTTACTTACTTCCTCCCTCGTATGATATCCCGCTGGTGGGGGCGGTGCGAATTTATCTTTAATGTGTTCCGACAAAAGTTTCTGCCAAGGATTTTGTGCTTTCATTAAAAAGCCTTTATGTCAGTCGGTAAATAAAACTTGTTACCCCTCTGCCGTGCTTGAAAAACCTCGTGCGTCTTGTCGGGATATATCGCTCCGAATGCCCAGCCGTGTTGCCAGCGGAGTCTACGGAGTTGGCCTCGATTATATTCTGGGGTCTTGTTGCATAGGCATCCGATATTGTAGCCAGTCCGGGGGTCGATCGAGACGCTACGGAAATAGTCGATGGCGTGGGTGTGGCCGAAGATAACATCCCCATACGCATCGCTGTGTTGTTTGGCAGAGTGCATTGCGTGGCCGTAACCGTGTGCGAATGAGAGCGTCCCGCACTTGTAAATTCCACCGACTGAATCATAGGGGAACATTCTCGCTTTGGTTTCCTTCATTATCAATTCTATATTCTCTATTCCATCGTTAGCGTAGTCACGAGCTACTCCGCTTCGGCAGTTCCTAGCCATATCAAAAATGCGCTCGTCGTGGTTGCCCCTTAAAAAGATTCTCTCATCCCCGAACTTAAAAAACTCCCGAATAAACTCCTCCCCTGCGTCCCAATCCTTTTGCAGACTGGATGCCTGCTCTTCATCGCCTGCCCCTTTTCTAATCGCACGAAAGTCCCAGAGGTCGCCGATGCAAACTACAAGCCCGCCATCCTTGCCGATGTATTCCTTGGTAAAAGCAAGCAGGGCTTTCACCGAGGGAGCGTCTTGTTCATCGCCGTGGATGTCTCCACAAGCAACGAACTTAATTGGCTTCATAATTGGGGTTTGGATTGTCCAGTTAAAGTTGTGTAAATTAAATTACAACACTCTCTAGCTCTAGGATTTGTCAATGTTTCGTCCGTGCATCCGTCCCTAGCAAGCTCCATCACAATATGCATTTGCTGGCGAAGCGTGAGGAGATAGGTCAGTTGGTCGGTCGCCTCCTCGATTGCGTTCTCTACGAGTCGGGCGGTGGGCATTTCCCACAATTTAGTCCCGCCGTGTTCTACAACTCCCTTTTTATATTTCCTTTCCATCGACTCGACCGCCGCCATTTGCAAAGTAGTGAGATGGAGATCGTGCTTTTTTGTAAAAACTTCCTCGGTTGTTTTCTCCACTCCCTGCTCTGATGTCATCCTTTATCTGCTAGACCACGGACGCTTGTTGACTAGGGAAATCTTTTGCTTGTTCACTCCTTGCTTTTGTGGAGAAACAAGTTCCCGCCATCCAGAAATGTTTGCATCCTCAAGATGGGGTTGCTCCCAATCTAATCCTCGGAGGCCGTGCTTCTCGGCAATCTTGCGTGTGATTGAATAGCCTTGGTCGTCATCCCACGAGGCCACTAGATCACCGCTAGGGGTGCGAGCAAGGGGAACATAGTCAATGGCGTGACTCCCCTTACCTTGGTCAATGTGGAGCGATTGTGGGGGTATTCCGCGAGCGTTTGTGACTTTTGTGCCCGCCTTGGTTCGGCCTTTGGCGTATAGTTCCTCCTGCTCTTGGGGGGTACGCACCGAGCAGTAGATCAAAACTGGAATCTTTTTGGACATCAACTCTGAGTACCAAGCTCCCACCCGCTTCCCAAAACTAGGCTCACACTTTTCTATGTGGCCTCTTGACCTTTCCACCGCCTCCCGAATCGTCATTGATCGAGCCTCTTTCGGAGTCGTTCATTTTCCTCCACGAGTCGAGAAATCGTTTTGAGCGATTGCCCAAAAAGCTGTCTGTATTCTTCTGGGGTTGCTTTGGTTCGGTCGAGCTTGTCCCACCGCATAATGTAGTCGGTAATTGAATCTTGGTTCGGGACTTCGCCAATGTCGTAGGGGCGGGTGGTCGCACACCCACAAATCAAACTACCTACGATGAATCCAAGAATCGACCTCCGAATCACGGAGCTTTCGATTGTAAGCAATTTCATCATCGTCCCTTTCCCTGCGGGTTTTGGCTCGATTTTTAAGCCACCAGAAAACAATCCCAACAACTCCTGCCAACGAGGCGATGGCGGCCTCAAACATAACCTACTTCTTCGAGAACTTACTGAGGAACGAAACGATCTTGGTTAGCGTGGCCTCTGGTTCGTCACCGGGAATCAAAGAGGCAACTGCAATCACGGCAGAGAGAAGGGCAACCAGCGCGCCTACCCAAGCGAAAATGTCTTGGGATTGAATGAAGGATAGGAGTGTGTTCATACAGATGGGGGGGTGTCAAGGGGCTATTACTCATAAGGCCATAAATCACCAGCTTCAAATGTTGCAGAAAAATCTTGAATTAGTGGCGAGCCAATAAAAGAAGTCGCATTGTAATTAACTTCTGATTCATCTTCATATACTTGGAATCCGTTAATAGTAAAAGGAGACAAAGACCCACCAACTATGGTGTTTATTCCGCTTGTGTCATCTTGATCTGTCTCAAAATAAAAATTGCCATATAGCTTTACTGTTTGGTTTGGGTCTGAATTAAAATAAAAATTAGAGCTAATAAATCCAAAATCAACATAAGAAGCGGAGTTTACAAGCCCAAAGGTTGAAATGCTTTGAGTAAGTCCTGCTCCACACACTAGGTCAATTTCCGAGTTCGCCTGTGATGTGATTGTCCCTGACCAACCGGTGCTTTGTGGTGGATTGGCTGGGTCATTAAACGCATAGTTAGTATATGAACCAGAAACGCTAAAGCTCTTTATCTTCCAATAAAGCCTCATCATTTGAGTCGGAGTGCCTTGAACATAACGGCCAGAATTAGAGCCACAAATAAAAGACTTTGGGAATGGTTCTGGTGCTAAAATTTGAGCCATAAGGATTTCATTAGGGCATTAGCCCAAGTTCAATATCCGATGACGGTGATTCGGTAGGTGGCGGTGTTGAGTGCAACGCTTCCTGTGTCTGAATGGATGGCCGAAAGGCAAACCGTGTTGGCCTTATACGCAACTCCTTGAATGACGATTCCCGCCGATACCGCCGAGGGCAAGCCAACTAGGACAATATCGTTCACCGCCGCACCTGTCACGACTACATCCCGATAGTGTTGATCGCTACCCGCTATTGTTCCAAAGGTGACTGAGGCAAGCGTGGTGACGGTATAGGGCGACTGGGGAAGCACTCCGTAGCTAACCCCAGTTGCCAAAAGCCCAACCGCAATCAATCCAGAAACTGCATTGATGTTGGCGGGTTGAGCCGTGACGGAAGCTCCGTAGAATCCAAGAGGGGTGTTGGCAAAAGAAAGCCCCGCACCATAACTAACGACTACCGTGCCAGAGCTATTATTAAGCGTCCTAGCACCAAAGGCGATCGAGGTAACGGCAGAGGAATCGGCCAGACTTCGAGCGGCTGAATTTACCCCAGTTGTGGAGTTGCGAACAAAGGCGGCATAGCTCTCGGCGGCAGTAAGGTACGAGGCTTGAGCGGCGGGAACGGCACTACCGCTGGTCAATAAATCCCTGCGAACCGTAACATCGGTTTGAAGAACTGTCTTGGGTGTTCCACCTTGTGTTAGCTCAACCTCAATCTTGGGCGAGATGGTGTCTGCACCAGCTTCGGCAAATAGCTCGTCAAGCTCTGCCGTTGCCATCGTAACGGTTGTCTGTAAGAAGCTCCCAAAAATAACTCCGCTTGCGTCTAGGGTAAGGGCGGTAGTGATGTTGGTTAGACCAAGGTTGCGGACAAAGGAAATGGAATAGTTCCCAGCATTATTTCCAATATCAACGCTTATGTTCCCGGTGCTTATGGCTGTGATTGATGTGAGAGCCTCTTGGAAACTGGCCGCAGTAGCTCCGATTGGAATGGCGGTAGTTGAATTAGTTCCGTAGTTCAAAACAACCGAGCCACCCTCTGCGTCTGAGCCTACCGCAAGATCATAAGTTTCATTCTGCGTTGCAGAGCCGTCTTGAACTTTAGTCAGCGAAACAACTCCGGCCGTAGGCGAAGCAACGAATGTGTCTGAAAATACTGCGGGGTTGCGAACCAATCGAATAACTTGCTGTGCGGCAACTGAGGAGGCTGGGAATCTGCGGGTGCTTACAAGAACAGAGCTAGTTGGGAAAAGCGTAAAGGCATCACCCCCGAACGACATAGCCGTGTTGAGCGTTGCGGAAGTGATTAGATAGGCAAACTGTTCGTTCCCATAAGTAGCCACTCCAACCCCAGAACTAGCAATAGCAGAAATGGCATTATAGAGTTGAGTGGTCGTTGCGTTAAATGAAATGGCCGTTGATGTTACGCTATTAAGAACCAACTTAAATTGTCCGTCTGTTGGGTCGGCATCAATCCCGCCGATGCCCAGCTTAATTGAGGAGCTTGTTGTGTCTAAATCTCGAAGGAGTCCCGATTGGTCTCTCTCTTGCAAACGAACTCGGAGGTTGTAGGAGTCGTTTCGGGTAAGGGTCGGGAGCGTTCCGTTCCTAGCTGACCCTGCGGCCACTAGGTTGCCATTGGTTGTGTCAATGTAGATGTCTAAACTTTGAGCCATTTAAGTGTTCCTTTGTGTCAATTCTAGGCTTTGCCAAGAACTATGATTGTGTCCGGAGTGCCATTAGAGCATACATTTAGAGTGACTTCTGTAAATCCACCTCCACCGATGCCGCCGAAGCCACCACCAGAAATTTCAAGCCCATTCTCTTTTTCTGATATAGTAATTCCAGAACCAGCCAAGGGCTTTGTGCATTCAATCCTTCTTATGAGTTTATTGAAAAAGTCTTTGGTAAGAATAGACACACCCTGCAATTCGTTAAGCTGGTTCTCTCTCATTATTATTGCGCCCCAACTGTGGCGACCTGTTGAACTTCGTGGAATGTATCTCGTGCCACAAGAAAAAGTCCTCGTCTTTCGCAAGACTTAGATAAAACGCAATAACCAGAGTAATTCTCTATAAATCCAACGCCACCGCTGGGTGAGCTAAAAAATGCTGGCCTTGGGTCTTGCGGCAAAGCAGTCCCATTGATAAATGGTGGCATCTTTATGACAGAGTTAAAACCAAAAGTAAACTGGGTGGCGTTATTCTGTGCTCGTTGGCCTGCCATAAATTGTGTTTCGCTTACATCAGTCACATATTCTGCTTCAATAACTACGGGCGGCCCATACACGCCCTCTCCTGCCGCTGGAATAATCCTTACAATCGCTGGGGGCAGTCCGGTTAAGATAGTAAGCCCAACATAAGTAACAAGCATTTGAGTTATCCCGCCGTCCTGTTCTTCTGTTGCGACAGACTCGACTACCATTCTAGAATATTTTTTTGTGGATGACGAAAAGGCAGAATGAAGCGTGTTCTTTTCTGGGACAACCGCATCTCTGTTTGCCGTCTGAATGGCATAAGCCTCAATGATTGTTTCTAGGCCATTGGGTTCTTTATTAAAGTTTTGCCTTTGTAGTGCTTTTGAGGTGCTAGTTGCCCCGATTGCCGAACCAATAATTACGCTTGCCATATTATTTAACCACCGTTCCAGACTTCATAAGGTCAACCAATGTTTGTATTGCTTGCAGGGTTTCTTTGCTTAAGGTGCTTTGCTCGTCCTTCATTCCGGGTGAGTTGGGTTGCCCTAAATTAGACCTTATAGCCCTATCCTTCTCGAACTTACTGGCGGCCGATTCCCTTGCAAGTTGTGATGGGTCAACCCCGCTTAGCCCTCCTCGAATCTGCTCGCCTAAAGAGGGCATTTCCCCTGCGGCTTGTTGTGCGGCCAGCTTTTCTCTGTCCCTTTGGGTTGGGGCAATCTTCTCGGCAACCTTGAAATTCTCTGTCTTGAGTTGTCGTTCTCTTTGCTTTCTCGCCACATCGAGGGCTTGCCTGCCACCCCTGCTTGCACCAAGCACGCCGCCACCTGCCTCTGTTGCTACTTTTGCACTATCAGCTTTTTTCTTTTCAGAGGCTTGTTCAAGTGATAATCTTTTTTGAGCCACCTCTAAATCTTTTTCTTTGCCTTTTCTAGTAAGATCATCAATAAGTTTTATGTTTACACCAAGATTTTTTAATTCATATAATTGCTCTATCTGCTGATTTATTAAAGCAAGCTGATATTGTGCTAATTGCAATTCTGCCTTGGCATCGGTAACAAAATCTGCTTGCGTCTTATTTCTTACCGCACCTAGCTGACGAAGTATCTTATTTTGTTTAACTGTTCGCTCTGTATTTTCTGCTTCTTCTTTCCCTTGCTTTGTTATCCTTTCTTCTTCTTTTCTTGTTGCAAGTAATTGTATTTCTGAATCTAAAAGTGCTTGCGTGTCTTTGAGTGTTTTCTCTGTGCTAGATACACCAAGATCAAAATTAAATAATTTTTCTATCCCCTTCATTATCCCGGCCATAGGGCCGAGTTGAGTTATTTTACCCCTCAACGATTCAATGGTTGATTCCGTTCTTTCTAGTGCCGATTGTGCTTGGTCAACGCTAGTGCTTTTAAAAGATGTCTCGAAGGCATCAGCCAAATCCTTTTGTGCTGAGTAGTAGTCGGTTGAGGCTTGTTTGACGGTTTCGCCAAACTTGTTCATCGCTCCAAGTGCGGCGTATCCAAAGATTCCTCCAGTCCCGAGCCTTGCCAACATTCCGAGGGATGTCCCTGCTTTACCCGCATTAAGCCCAAGACTAACAAGCGTTTTACCCAGCTTTTGAGCAGAGGCATTAGATTGCTTGAATGTGTCTGCTGTCTTTGTGGCCTCCTTCTGGACTCCTCGCAATCCGGTTGTGGCTTTGCGTCCGTCAATCTCGATCTCTCCTTTTAATACAAAAGCCATATATATTACCTTCTTCTATTAACCTTGTCAGCAATCTTCTGTTGCTCCTGTGCAATCTTTATCTTCATATCTGCCTCTTCTTCGTTGATTGCATTTTGTAGCGCACGAGGCCCGATCTTTGCCACGCCAGCCGCCGCATTAACAAATACTGCCTTAACCACATCGCCAGCCGCAAAAACATTGTCAATTCCATACCCTAGTCCCGCACTCCCCCTTAACGCCCTAAAGAACTTTAATAGAACATTGTCGGGTTGAATTGTTTTCCCAATGGTCTTTCTGCTAAAATGATAGAATGGGGGCAACCACCCTGCGGCAATATATCCAGCAGATGATCTTGCTCGCTTAACAAACTTATTATAGAACTGGCTTGCCGTTCCACCCTTTTTACCCTTACCCGGCCCCGCTAATTTAGCTGGGAACTTGTTGTAGAATCCTAATCTCTTTCCTCTGGCAAGTCTCCAATTAGCAATCTTAAAAGCCTCTTGGCTACCCATATAATTAACAGTTGCCTTTTTCTGGGTAGTCTTTCCCCCCTTACTCAGCGCAACATATTCTCCCCTTTTCTTTGTTGTTTTAACATAAGAAGCGGTAACGGTTTCGATTGCCTTCATATCATCAGAAATCTTTTCTGGGTCTGCTCTGTCTGTCAGTTTGCTTGCCCTCGCACAAATGTTGGCCGCTCTGCGGTTTAGTTCGTTGATTCTGTCTCGGCGTGTTAGGTCTAGGTATAGGTCAATCGTCCTATTAAACTCTTTTGCGTCTAGCCTAAAGAAATTGCCCATAAGATTCTTCTTTATGTTAAGTTAACCCCAGCAGTTTTTCTAGGTTCACCAATTCCTCCCCCGCTACGCCCCCAACCCTGCGACACTTCACCCCATTCATCCATAGATAGGCGTGGCTCGCTTGTGTCATAAGGGCGAGAGGCAACTCCCATAATATATAATCCACGCTCCATCCTGTTTTTTCTGCCAACGAGAACACAAAGCTCGCTGTTCCCGCTGGCGTTAGGCGTTTCCCAGTTCGGCTTGGTGAGGTGCTGGGATGGCCTCCACCTTGCCTTTCTGGGCTTCGTCCAAGATGTTAGAGACGATTTGAGTGGCCGCATCTCGATCTGCTTCTGTCTTGCCCTCAATGAAATCCATAATCTTCTCACGAAACAAGTCCCGATTCCAAGCAAGTTTTATCGCCTCTTTCCTGCCCTTGGCAATCTGTATGTGCATATAGATGAACGACCATATAAAGTAGATCGAGGAGTCGTTATCGTCCCTTACTTGCAAAAGGAGCAACCTTGAGCCTTCCGTGTAAGGGGCAAGTTTTTCCCCCATATATTCTTTGTCTGGGGATATAAAGGCCGAGTTTAGTTCTTCATCGAGGGATATGCTCATAGATGCTTTAGGATTGCCCTTCTTTGTTCCGAGGTTGCGTTTTCTGAGATGAGTAGAGTTTGCCCGCCCCTTTGTATCACCCGAACTGGAACGGCTCTTTTAAGCAATCCTAGGAAGGTTTCTCGGTTCTCCAAGGCCGCTCGAACATAGCGGATTGGGCTTTCTGGGTCGCTTTTCATTTCTGACCAAGGGCGTTCCATTTCTGCCTTTGCCTCTGCCCCTGCCCCCGCCTCGAACCAGAAGGTAGCTTGAGACTCCCCATTTTCTTTTATAGTTCTCGTTACCGGGTCTAGCTGTCTTGGCTTTGCCCCAAAGGAAGCAACAGCACTCGCCACTTTTATGTTAGTCGTTCCCCAGTAGGCTTCGGTCATAAGTTTAGGATTTCAATTAGAGGATTAGAACCTCTATTAAGTTACATTCGGATAGCCAGTAGCCGAGATATCGAGGGTCACAAACGCATCGTTAGACTTGTTCAGCGTGATGGAGTCGATGCGAGTCGTGCCGAGAGTGGTTGCATTCGCCAAGGCCGCAAGTGCCGCCCCTGCGGTTACATTAAAAGAACCAGTAATAGCAACTGAGAGCGAGTAGGAGGTCGTGGCGTTGAAATATCCAATCGCAACTATATCCCCCAGATTATTTTTCACCTCATTTTTCTCTACATTACGAGCCTCTGAAAAGCTCTGAACCAGTCCGATACCAGCTTCCGCAACCAAGCCGAAAGACAAGCCCTGCGTGCCAATAGTAACGGCCGCCATTAGATTGAAACCTCGTTAGAAAGTGTGTTTTTCATAATCTCCTTTGATAGTGTCAAATTATCGTGGGAACACTCGCACCTTTATGAGTTCCCAGATTGTTGAAAAGACCGCCCCCGACACTAGCGCAACCAACCATAGCTTAGTTTTGATGGTGTGCGACTCCCTCTCTAGGGTGTCCACCTTGCCGTTAATCTTGGCTGTCCATTGGGCTAGCTCGCTAGTGTGGCGTTCTAAAATCGAGATTATATTGGTCTGCCGTTCCTCAATCCTAGCAAGTCTCTCCCTCAAATCTGCAACTTGGTCTGCACTCATACTTCACAATCTTCTGCCCCTTCGCAGACACGAACGCATAGATCGCCGTTAGTGTCGTAGAACTTCTCTATGTAGCCCTCGGCCTCAAGCCATTTGAGCGAGGACATAAAATCCTCATAAGTGTATTGGTGCATCATACCGGCTCTACTTGCTTGGCGTTTGACCTGCTTCAGAGGCCGCTGACATATCAGAATATCGTGGAAGCCCTGTGTTGTCCGTATTCTTGGGCGAGCAGGAGCAGAGCAAGAGGGCGATGAGGAGGAGGGGCATTATGGCAAAACGCTCGCAAGCGTGTTCATTAGGGTGGTTACTCTGGAATCTAGTGAAGAAAGGGTAAGGCTTTTCCCGATTGAGTAGAAAGACATACGGGCGTTTGAAAAGTTTGAGCCATTACCAGCGGCAAATACTCCAAATAGGTCTGAACTTGGTGTGAAAGAATTTGATGTTAAATTAGCCTCTGAAATTCCACTAGAAGTCGTAAATCTTCTGGAAAAATTAGCAGAATTATTCCTTGTGTTTCCTTGAAATCCAATTGGTGCTATAGAAATTGTGGAGGCGACTAAACCTCTGTTTCTGGTTGCTATTTGTGTGGCTGTGGTATAATGCAAACTTATTCTGGCTCCAGAACCAAGAGTTATTCCACCAGCAAAAGTGCCAGCAGCATCAGTTTGACTTGCGGTAACATAACAAGAAATATGCGTGTCATTTTGTGGAAAATTTGTTGTGTCATTATTATTGTAGCCAGTAGCTAGATATTTATTTGAATCGTTGCCAAGCAACCCAAGCGTTCTGCTGTAATCTCCACTTACAAAGTTATTGTTTGTCGGTGCGTTCCCTCGTAACGGAATAATCGCCCCAGCCACAGTTCTTGCTCCAGCCATAATGCAAGAAGTGACAAGTGAAGTCCAAATTCCATCAGCCTTGCAACCAATTACAAAAGTATTAATAGCCGACCGCACTTGAGATTCAAGCCGTTGTCCATCTGCCGCCTCAACCCGCAGAATGTAGTCCCTTGCGTCTGCGTCGAATAATCTGTTCTTAATCCGATTTACTGGCAACGGACAGACTGCCGAATACAAGGGCATCGCCTACTCCTTCTAGTGGCTAACCCAACTTGCAGTTCCAGCGGTGGCAAAAATGGCCGATAGTGTGGTGGTTGTGTAGTCGCACTCGTAGAAATCACCGCTCGATAGAGCGACCATAAAGCCCCCGCCGAGGGTGGTAGCGGTTGCCCCAGCGTTTACGAACAACTGCCCTGCCCCAAGGTTGTAGACGGTGGCCATTTTACGAGCGACATTACCGGGGACGAGGGTGGCTGAGGTGAGTGACGAAAAACTGCCCGAGGTGATGGCGGTGGATGAAATTGATAGGTTCGCGGTGACTGTGCCGATATGGCTTGAACCAGCTTGGATTGCAACAGAACCAGTTACGGGAAAATCACGATCAAGTCCAAAAGTTGCCCCATCGCCATCTTCAATAGCACTAACAATCTGAACTACTGCCGTACCAAGGTTCGCAGTCACTGTGCCACTAATCGCAGGTAGCGAGCCGATGGTCACCGAATTGCCAACCGTGACGGAGGAGATGCTGATGGGCACTGTACCGCTGATGGATGCGGTGACAGAGCCGATCTGTGCTGTCCCTGCTCCGATGGTAACTGTGCCACCCCCAATCGTCACCACGCCGATGCGGTTTGTGCCAGCGGGGAGGGCAGAGCCTATGGTGACTGTGCCAGAGATGGGGAATGGTGCATTTAGACTTGAGTTATCTCTTGGATAAACAGGGATTCCTCCACCCTCTTGAATAATCGCTGGAGTCGAATTACTATCTATACCCGCAATATTAATGCCATACCCATCCCCACCAGTTACTTTTATTGCTTGAGTTCCCCAGAAAGAATCTGTTGTTACAACATTAGCAAGATTCGCCGTCACCGTGCCAGAGATGGAGGGGAGGGAGCTAATCGTTACCGAGTTTCCTATCGTGACTGTTCCGCTAACGGTAACTGCGCTTGCTCTGAGTTGGGTGTTGGTAAGGCCAGCAGAAGTCGCATTGACTATATCTGTAATCGCTTGAGTGCCAAGGCTAACAACCGTGTGGGCGGTGATATGTTGCCCACTAGAAAGGATGGTTGAAAGGGTTGTTGCTGATTGGTTGCCGTCTAAAATTGAAAGTGCCATATAGCCTTATCCCTTGTTAAATTACCGCAACATACATTGAGTTTTGCTTTTGATAGAAGTTCAAATACCGCAAGCCATCGTCTAGTTCTGATAGGGTGCAAATAAGGCTCATCTTTAGACCCCTTTGCCAAGCCCTTTTGGCCGTCCGAATGGTTGGAGTCTGACCAGTAATCCGTGCCGTATAGACTTTCGTGTCTAAAATATTGTTCTGTATCTTGGTAAAGAGGGGCGGGGTTTCCTCATAGAAAGCCTCGAAGATTTGGCAGTAGGTGTTGTCGAAGTCCTCTTGGCTTATCTTGGCCGCCGTGTCGGAGTAGTCCACGGAAACAGAGACTTCATAAACCCCAGTATAGTTTCCAAGAAGCTGCCCCCCTACCGATGCCGAGATTGTGGCAAAGGGGAATAGCTTTGCCCCTACTCGATTAGTCTTATAGGTGTTTAGGTTAGGAACATAAGCCAAGAGATTCTCAATGGCATCCTCGATATTGATTTGGACGCTCTGGTTCATTTCTTTGCCGTGGCCGTGATGTCTAAAGTCATAGCCCTTGACCAAGTTCTATTCTGCCCAATCACGGCAGGGTTGTCCCCAGTCACCTTCGCCACATAGAAAGTGATGTTAGAGTTGGCCGTTAGGTAGCTCGCCAAGTCTGGGTCACGATAGAGTTGTTCTAGGATATCATAAAACTTGGCATCGAAGTCGGCTCTTGCCGTGGTGTCTGCCCTTGCCACATAGGTTATCGAAGCGGGAGTTTTGAATACACCAGAGAAAGGCACAAGCTCCTCTCCGCTGATGGTGGCTTGAACAGTAACGCTCGGCATCGTGCGAGCCGTGCCTCTTTCGCTCGTGAAGAAGTTCACGCCAGTAATGCCGGAGACAACATTAAGGAGGGCGTTCTCCACCTCCCTTTCAATCGAGGCCATTAGGTCGTAATCTCCGCAAGTTCGATGGTAAATGAAAGGCCATCGGTGCTTTGCGAAAATCCTCCGATCATACGCTCCACGCCGCTTACGGAGCAGAGTGAACCAATCGTGGGGGCAGAGATGGCTGAGGCCAAGACAACAAGGCTCTGGGTGACTCTGAACACCTCCCCGCCTATCTCAAGTTCACTAGCAGTTGTTAGGTCTGTGACTGATGCCGAAACTGCGGAAGAGCCAAGCCCGGTGACTGTTTGGAACATATCGGCAATCATAAATTGCAGATCAGTTCGGAAGTAAGAGGTGTCGATTGTCCCCGCCATAAAATCACCTCCTATGTCAATCCATAGTTGTCATACCTTCAAAGCTGAAAATGTTGTCTGTTTCCCACTCATCTTTCTGCGGGAAGAAGCCAGTTTGTTTGTCTCTCCTAGTTGCCGACGCAAGAATAATCGGGGTGCTATTGATTGCCCAAAAGTCCGTAGCCCCTCGAATTGCCTTTGCCATCTGCTCAACCGATGGAGCGGTGTAGGTGCTTAATCCTTGAATCTTAATGTCGGCTGGACATAGGACAAAGAAGTTGTCTTTGCCCATAGTTTGCCTAGCCCTCACGATTAGTTCTAGCGGGTTTCGATAGTGGCCTTGAGATAGGCCAAAGGGAGCAACTAGGTTGTAAGACTCTGGAAGTCCCTCGGCTGGCTTGTCGTCTAGCTTGTCGAGGATGATGTTGGTCTTGTCTGCATCCTTAATCTCTGGGTGACTATATACAAAGTCAGTCCAGCTTCTCCTGCTTTTCCTATAAGCCTCGTACTGGTTCGGCCATACTTCAAGATCAATAACATCGCCTTGCCTATGCCCCGCCTTTACATAGCTGGTCAGATCAAACACTCCTTGGTATTGGGCGAAGCAATCAAAGAAAACTTCGTGGCCTTGGTCGGCTAGATGCTTGGCAGCTGGTAGGCAACGAAGCACATCCCCCAACCTCTGCGAATACTTAATAGTTTTAACACTCATCGGCTACGCTCTTGTCTGTTATGAATGGCAAATAATCTCTCAACCTAACTGGGCTTGTGGTTTGTTGTAGTCTTTCCCATCCATCGACTAGCCCCCTATACCCATAGAAATCTTCCTTGAATTGTGCCTGCTCCTTTGTGGCGTAGGCGTAGTGGTCGAAGGTTAGCCCCCAAGTTTCAGTCACTCCTCTTGGAATCATCATCGACTGGACATTTAGCTTGGGCGGTTCGTGGCTGGTAAAGTGAACATCCTTGCCCCACTTCCAAGCCCTAAACCATTCGTACCAATGCGAAGCAAATCCCTCCCTAGTCACAACTTTTTTATTCTGCCCTACATAATAGTTGCAATGGAATTGCATACATCGCCCCTCCTCGCATCCCTTGAGATGCCCGAAGATTGCCTCTAGCTGGTCGGCTCTCCATATCTCATCGGAATCAATCTCCATCACAACACCCCCCTCCACCCCCTTCAACGCCTCGTTAATCATCGCTAGCTTGCCGGGGAAGGGCTTGGCTTGCCAACAGACTGAAACATTTTTGTCCTTAATGTTCTCAAGATATTCGTGCGTTCCGTCCACGCTTATAAAGTTCTTGTGATACTTCTCTGGAACTTGCTTGCACCAGCGAGTGCATCCAAGAGGCTCGGACACTCCCTCGACAATCCTCCATTGCCAAGGAATCTTGAGCTTCTGAAATTCTGCTAGATGCCTCTCGATAAAGGGCATCCCATTGAGGACGATGGTGAAGATGGTTAGCATAATTGGAAGATGGCCGAGCCGTTGCGGAGGGTTAAATCCTCCCAGAGCAGTTCTGCAAATCCCTTGAGCTTGTGGTAGTTTGCCCAGTTCTTAATATCGTTCACATCGTCCAATGCGATGATTGCCTTCTCTGCTAGGAAGGGACGGACACAACGGAGTTCGGCCTCACCAGAAAAAGGCGAGCCATCAATCAGCACAAAGTTAAAGTCTACATTATGCTCAAAGTGGATGTCCTCGATGGCGTTGGTTGAATATGGAAAGGCGGTCTCTAGGCAGACATTGTGCCAGCCTAGAACTGTTTCTAGCGGGTATTGGTTGAGATTTGTTTTGATGGTTCGATAAAATTCCTCGATGTCGTTCTTGTTCATCCAGAGCTTTGATAGGGTTGCTGTGCCATTGATGGCAACACC
>Ga0315905_10001707_pt1 | contig 23439 bp, 23 predicted proteins | sample LakEriMetagenome_5_FD_203522 | JGI IMG/M metagenome (GOLD analysis project Ga0315905, IMG submission 203522) | Freshwater fungal communities from buoy surface, Lake Erie, Ohio, United States - Buoy 4 MA121 | ecosystem: Environmental > Aquatic > Freshwater > Lake | place: USA: Lake Erie, Ohio...
ATCACCCAACCTTCGACGGCATGAACAAACCCGCGCACGTCGCGCGCGCGCTTGCCAAGATCGAGGACGAGGTAGCCGACGCGCTGGCCGGGACCGTGGTAGGTGTAGCGCCCGCCTCGTCCGGCCTTGACGACATCAAACCGGGGATCGAGCAATTCGTCAGCCGCCGCACTGGTTCCAGCTGTATAGACCGGTGGGTGCTCGAGCAGCCAGATGAGTTCAGGTGCCCGGCCTTCCTGCACGGCGGTGTTGCGGGCCGTCATGTCACCGAGGGCCTCGCGGTACGGTATCAGGTCCTGAGCCTGCCTGATTTCTGTCTGATCCGGAACTTGCATGGCCCATCCGCATGAACGCGTGCCAGCGTGCTGGCAAGACCTAGGGGTTGATTGCATTACGGCAAGGGGTGCGCATCCCTTCCGGTCCTGCTAGGGCTGCGGCGGAAAGGGACATGACCGGCGTGACGACTTTGGACAGCAGTGCGGCCTGGGCAAGCGCCACGAGGATGGTCGCTGCCAACCGCGACCTGCTTATGGCAATCGCCGGGGTATTCTACGTGCTGCCGGGCCTCGCCGGAGCGGTGTTTGTGCCGTCACCAGCGATGACCCGCGACATGACAGAGGCTCAAGTGCTGGCGGTGATGCAGGATTACTATGCCAGTTCCTTGCCTGCCCTGTTGATCCTCTCGCTATTTCCCATGGCGGGGATGCTGACAATGCTCGCGGCGATGCTCGATACGGCAAGACCCACGGTTGCTCAGGCCATCCGGCATAGCCTCCGCGCTCTGCCTTCATACTTCGCTGCGCAGCTCCTTGTCGCCCTCGTCATCCTGCCGGTTTCGATGGCTCTGGCAAGCGTGCTCGCCTTGCTCCTGCCGGATGACCGGCTCGCGGTTTCTGTCGCTTTGGGGCTGCTGCTCTATCCGATCATGCGCACGATGCTCGTCGGGCCTCTGGTCGCGGGCAAGGGCGTCCGCAATCCCGTCGCTGCGATAAGAGAGAGCATCCGGCTGACCCGGCGCAATGCCGGGCGGATTCTCCTGTTCATCGGTCTCGCTGCGTTCGTGTTTCTGGTCGTCTATGGTCTCGTCATGATGTTCGTCGGCGTGGTGCTTGTGCTGATGTTCAGCGGCGAGCCCCAGCGCTTGCTTGGAGAAGGGGTGGCGGGCGTGCTGCTGGCCATCGGCTACACCTACTTCGTAGCCATGCTTGCGGCCATCTACAGCCAACTCGCCAGCGACGCGGCTGGCCCCGAAGGCCGGTGACCCTGATGGACGAGCCTGACGTCCAGCTGCCGCGGAGCCGCATGGCGCTGCTCTTCATGGTCATGCTGGTCACGGCCGCCGGCAACACTGCGATGCAGTCGGTCATGCCCTCTATCGGCACGCACCTGCACATCGCCGATGTCTGGGTGAGCCTTGCCTACAGCTGGTCCGCCCTGCTGTGGATGTTGCTGGCGCCGTTCTGGGCGCGCCGCTCGGATCGGCGCGGGCGCAAGGCGATGATGGCATTGGGTCTTGTCGGCTTCGCGGTATCTTTCGCTCTGTGCGGAGCAGCGCTTTACGCCGGGCTCAAGGGTGCCATCAGCGGTTTCACCGCCATTCTCCTGTTTGCTGCGGCACGCTCGCTCTACGGCGGCTTTGGATCGGCCGCTCCGCCTGCGGTGCAGGCTTATGTTGCTAGCCGGACCAGCCGGTCAGAGCGCACGCAAGCGCTCTCGATGGTGTCGTCGAGCTTCGGATTGGGGACTGTGCTGGGACCGGCACTTGCCCCGATGCTGATCCTGCCCGGTATTGGCCTGATTGGCCCGTTCGCTGGATTCACGCTGGCGGCCTTGATTGTTCTTGTGCTGTTGCGGCTGAGGCTTCCGGATGATGATCCCGGGTTTGCTGGCCGTGGCGAGATTTTGGGGGAGCCGATGAGCGCTTCTTCAAACCCGCGTATGGGTAAAACGGGCGAAGATGCAGGCGATCGCTTGCATGGCGAGCTTGAGCTCGATTTGCATTCAGGCGATTCGAAAACAGGTAGATTGCGTTGGGGCGATCCGCGTTTGCGGGCTTGGCTCGCGGCAGGAACATTAGGTGGTCAGGCGCAGTCCATTCTGCTTGGCGTGATCGGCTTTCTGCTGCTCGACCGGCTTGGCCTCCGTCATCAGCCTGATGCCGCAGCAGGGCCGATCGGTCTTGTACTGATGTGCGGCGCGGTAGCAACGCTGCTGGCGCAGTGGGGCCTGATTCCGATGATGAAGCTTGGGCCGCGCACTTCGACATTGTGGGGAATGGGCCTCGTGGGCGTTGGCACACTTGGCATGGCGACGGGCAGCGATCTTCATGCCATCGCTACCGGCTTTGCCATCTGCTCGCTGGGCTTTGGTCTGTTTCGCCCCGGATTTACCGCGGGCGCGAGCCTTGCGGTAACCCCGGCCGAACAAGGACAGTCGGCGGGTATCGTGGCGGCGGTCAACGGTTCAGCCTACATCATCTCGCCGGCTATCGGCGTTTGGCTTTACAATCATTCGAACTGGCTAGCGTGGGGCGTGGTCGAACTGCTGGTGCTGACCGTCATTCTTATCTGCCTATTCGGCCTGCGTCGTGACGCAGCAACCTGAGGCGGCTACGGCAGTTCGAGGCGCGCGACCACACGTCCTGCTGCCGCATCGTGAAGCCGCACCGACAGCATCAACAGAAGATTGAGTGCCACCGAGAGATACATGAAGTACCATAGCGGGCTGCCGGCGATCATGGACAAGCCCAGCAGGATCGCACGTGGATTGGGCCCCAGATATCGCAGCATCGCCAGCAATGGCCGCTGTTCGCACTGTACCTCGGCGCGAATGCGGGCAAGGAGTGCCGGATCCTCCGCCATCGCGCGGGTTACTGCAGCATCGATGCGCAAGGCATTCGGGCTCATGCCGGCAGCCAGGCGCAAATAACCGGCCACTGCCACCCGTAGCAGAATTCCGAAGCCGCCCTTGTCGCTGAACAGGGCCTTCCCGCTGTTGCTTGAGTTGTGAAGCCACGGCGTGCCGTAGGTCCAGTGCTGGTAGAACCGCCGCTGCACCTCGACATGGTTTGCCTGGACAATATGGCCGGCGCCTGCGGCCAGGGTCCAGAACCAGGCCCAGCCAGTGCCGAGTGTGCGGACCAGCACGAACGCCAGCAGCACATAAAGAACGATGTGGCTGACATAGTCGCAGATGCCATCCACCAGTTCGCCAAGCGGGCTGGTGCGTCCTGTGATGCGGGCGAGGTCACCGTCCGCACCGTCGACGACATGCCACGACATGTGCAGCAACATGGCCAGCAGTGCCCAGAGCGGACCCGATGTGCTCCAGTAGACCACGCCTGCGGCCACAACCAACAGACCGCCGCAAACCGAGACCATGTTGGGGGTGATCGGTGTGGGGGAAAGCAGGCGGGCAAGCTGCCAGGCGAGCGGATGATACAGATGGTGGTTGAGCGCGTCCTGCATTTCCCGCGCCCGCGCCGGTCGTTTCAGCGGCGCGGACTGGGATGGCGGTGTGGAAGGGCTCATGCTCTGCCTGCAGCCTTACTTGCGCGCGCCGAGATCACCGAGGCCGACGGTGCTGCTCGCCATTGTCAGCATGGCATCAAGGCTCTTCTTGGCTCCGATCCGCAGCGTCTCCTCGATCTCGATTCGCGGGGTTAGATCGCGCAGTGCGATATAGAGCTTTTCGAGCGTGTTGAGTGCCATGTAAGGACAAATGTTGCAGTTGCAGTTTCCGTCCGCACCCGGCGCACCGATGAACGTCTTTTGCGGAAGTGCCAACTGCATCTGATGAATGATGTGCGGCTCGGTAGCAACGATGAGTGTGTCGCCGGGGAAAGTACGCGCAAACTGCAAGATGCCGCTGGTCGATCCCACATAATCAGCGTGGTCGACGATGGTCGGCGGGCATTCCGGATGCGCAGCTACCGGTGCACCGGGATGCTGCGCCATGAGTTTCAGCAGCTCGGTTTCGGAGAAGGCTTCGTGCACGATGCAGACACCGGGCCAGAGCAGCATTTCGCGTCCGAACTTGCGATTAAGATAGCCACCGAGATGGCGGTCGGGCCCAAAGATGATCTTCTGTTCCGGCGGAATCTGCGCCAGAATCGTCTCGGCGCTCGAGGATGTCACGATGACGTCACTGAGCGCCTTCACTTCGGTCGAACAGTTGATGTAGGTGAGAGCGATGTGATCCGGATGGGCCTTCCGGAAAGCGCGGAATTTTTCGGGAGGACAAGAATCCTCGAGGCTGCAGCCTGCATCCATGTCAGGAAGGATAACGACCTTTTCCGGGCTCAGGATCTTGGCGGTCTCGGCCATGAACTTGACGCCGCAAAAGGCGATCACTTCGGCGTCGGTCGCAGCGGCTTTACGCGAGAGTTCAAGCGAGTCGCCTACGAAATCGGCTAGATCCTGAATCTCGGGCTTCTGGTAATAATGCGCAAGAATGACCGCTTTCCTGTCCTTGCGCAGCCGGTCGATCTCGGCGTGCAGATCAAGACCGGCTAGATTGGCTGGCTGGGCAGTCATAGCTCCGAATCCCCTAGTCAAGAAAGTGCTGATGCTCTTTCCCCTTGGCCCGGCACTTAGGCATGCCCGGAGCCACGGGCAATAGCCTCTAAGCATGCAGCCGGGATGGGCATCCCGGCCAACAGTTGAACAAGGGCGTGGACCATGACCACGAGCCCATGCCGACGAAAGTGGCCGCATGAACGCAGCCCAGCACCTTTGGGTCGTGGCGGGCCACTATACCCAGAAACCCGATTTGCAGCGCGGCTTCGATCCAGCCTCCGCTGGTCTGGTCAAGCAACGGCATTGGCAAGATACGTTCAAGGGCGGATTCCCTCAGGATGGCGGTTGCCGCAAACATGAGCCGCCAATGCAATTGGGTCTGTCGGCGCATGGCGGCGGCGGTCGCCACTACAAGCGCGAACACTGTCACTTCGACATGCCCGCAAGGTTGCTTTGGGTAAGGAGGGCGCCAAGTCACGATAGCATGGCAATACCATGGGCATGGCTGTGGACGGCGCCTTGCTCATTGCATCCCAGCGCAGCCGGTCGCGCTTCACCTTGCCGAGATCGATGGCATAGCTATTGGTCCTTGTCGGGATGACCGCGATTTTCAGAGAGTTGACGAGGCCGAACAAACGGCTGTCATCGCTGGCGGCGACCGGCGCCGGTTCGGTGCTGTCGACCGTCGCGTCCGCGCCTAGGAACAGGAGCCGGGGCAAAACCGCGAATGGCCGCCGCACCGGTATTGCCGTTGCCGCTAAAAAGGGCGCCTAGTCAGGCGATCAAGGTCCATTGCGGTTCCGGCGATCCGGACCTGCGGGCGATACGGCCCTGCGTTTCGAGATCAATGAGGTGCGCAAGCACGGAACGACCCGCGGCACCGCTGAGACGCGGGTCGAGGCCCTTGTACATCTGGGCAACCATATCCGGGATCGTGAACGATGCCTCGCCAAGGAGGCGCAGGATCTGCGACTCGCGCTGGCGCCGGTGTCCGATCATCCCGCGCACGAGCTGCTGGGGTTTCGTGACGGCAGGGCCATGCGCCGGATAGTAGACCTGATCCTTGCGGCCCTGGAGTTTCTGCAGCGAAAGCATGTAGGCGCTCATGTCGCCGTCAGGTGGGGAGACAACGGTTGTCGACCAGCCCATCACGTGGTCGCCCGTGAACAAAGCGCCGGATTCCAGCAAAGCAAAGCACAGGTGATTGCTAGTGTGGCCAGGGGTGGAAACCGCTTCGAGCGTCCAGCCTTCGCCGGAGATCCGCTCCCCGTCCAGGAGAACCCGGTCTGGCTTGTAGAGCGGATCAAATTCTGCATCCGCCCTGACACCGATACCTGCACCGCTGTCATCGATGGTGAGCGGAGCGCAGCCTATGATTGGCGCACCGGTCGCGGCCTGCAAAGGCAACGCTGCGGGACTATGGTCGCGGTGCGTATGCGTGCACATGATTGCGACTAGGCGCTGGCTGGCGATCGCTTTCAGGATGGAAGCGACATGCCCCTCGCCGTTCGTGTCCGCGTGACCGGCAACGCCGGTCCCCGTGGGGCCAGGATCGATCACCGCTACATCTTGCCCGTTGCCCACCAGATAGGTCTGGGTGCCGTTGAATGTGTAGGGTGAGGGGTTCGGCGCCAGCACGCGTCGTACCAGTGCCTCGACCTGCACCGCATGACCAGTGTTCCATTCGGACTTATCGGGGATCGAGACGCCCGGCGGGGGATTGGTTGCAGCCATGAACGAGATATGGGGATTTTCGGGCATCCGCGCAACGCTGCGTGATTTGGTCGGGCATGCAGGGGCTTACAATGGAGCCGGGATTGTGGCTCCCAGTCGCTGGCGCAAGCGCTCGATCGCGCTTCCATACGCTGCCTGATCCCCCCGCCAGGCGCGCTCAAGTCGCTGAATGCGCGCATAGAGCCGTTCGCTTTCCTGCACGCAGCGCTGGGCGTCGGCAGTGAGGTTCTGAACCTGCAAAGGATCGCTAAGCGGAAAGTTCGCGATAAGCCGACCATGCCGACGAAGCTGCAACTCGCTGAGTTCGCCAGCGAAATAAGCCCGATGATTCAGCAACCAAGCGAGGCAATGCATGATCCGTGTCGTTGTGCGCAAAGCTTCGCAGCTTACTTGCACATGCGCCAGATCAGCGTCGGGATCGTCATTTGCCCCTACCAGTGCTCGTCTCTCCTGACCCTGACGCAGTCGGTCGAATACCGCGCGAACCTCTTCGGCGAGCACAAGGGTTTCGGCGTAAACCGCTTCTATTATGCGCGGGTTGAGGTCGGGCATGAAGGCCATAAATCGCGCTTAAGCCCATCGCGCCCCACCCTTCAACACATGCCCCAAGGCGCATTCACCACGTTTTGAAACTGTGCCGGAACGATACGCCTTACCCCATTCTGGCGTTTCCGTTTATACGCAGTCAAGAATCTGTAATCAGGCAATAATGTCGGGAATCAGATAATCCTCAAGCAAAGCGATCTGGTCCTTCAGCCGCAACTTCCGCTTCTTGAGCCGAGCGACTTGCAATTGATCATGCGCGCCGGTCCCTGACAGCGCGTCGATGGCCGCGTCGAGGTCGCGATGTTCGATACGCAGCATTTCAAGCCGCTTGCGCATTTCGTCTTCGGTCAACCCAGCCACTCCTAGATACTGTCTCGCACGTCGATGGCCCATTCCGCCGTCCAGCGCGAATGCAGGTCGGCACGTGTTAACACTTCTCTGCAACCAGATACGCACAAACGCGCGCGTTAGACATCCCGGCGCAGAGAGGCTTGCAAGATACGGCGATTGTGGGACCATGACAACGCGCCTGCTCGGACGAGTCGAGGCCGACACGTCCTTGCCGGCGCAAAACTTCGGCTCCTATTGTCCGGCAGCGTTCCTGCCGCCGGGATGAGACGAAGCAGGTGTCCTTGAGGAGGTTGCCGCATGGAACTGTCGCATATCAGCGCTCTCGAATCCAAGCATGCAGGTCTTGAACGGCGTATCGCCGAAGAACAGGGCCGTCCGTTGCCTAACGATGCTCTGCTGAAGGACCTCAAGCGCCGAAAGCTGCGAATCAAGGAAGAGTTGGCCCAGGTGCAGCAGGTGCATTGACCTTCCTCTTCCAATAGCCGGCGGCGGGCAGCCCGAGCCTCTGGCAAGCCCGCCGCTCCGCGCCGTAGCCGTGTGCGGACGCCACCCATGGGCAATGCCGTGACCGCCTCCTGCCAGCTGGATACGAATTCATGAACGCCGGTGGCGCGGCAGTTTGCAAACTGTCTGGTCTGCGCTAGGCCTTCTGCCATGATCACCGCTGCCGCCGCTGCCCGCGCGATCCTGATATCGCTTCATGAGGTCATGGCATCCCGCGCCGGTGCGCAGGCAAAGCTCAACCGGATCGTCGATATCATTGGCGATAAGCTGAACAGCGAGGTCTGCTCGATCTACCTTTTGCGCGAAGGCATGCTCGAGCTGTTCGCCACCCGCGGCCTTAACCAGGCGGCGGTTCACGTGACCCGCATGGCTGTAGGCGAGGGCCTTGTCGGCACCATTGCCGCGAACATCGAGACGCTCAATCTGGCCGAAGCGGCGGCGCATCCTGACTTCGCGTTCTTTCCGGAAACCGGGGAAGAACGTTTCCATTCCTTTGCCGGTGTGCCGATCGTTCGACGTGCGCGAGCAGTTGGCGTGCTGGGCGTGCAGCACGTCGAGCCGCGGCGCTATGAAGAAGTTGAAATCGAGGCGCTGCAGACCGTGGCGATGGTGTTGTCAGAACTCATCGCCAACGCCGATCTCATCGACGAGGAGGATGTGCTCGGCGCCGATGCGCACCTGACCGGGCATGAGCGAATCCAGGGGCTTACACTGGTGAAGGGGCTCGCCAGCGGCGTTGCGGTGTTTCACCAGCCGCGTGTGACGATCGAGCATGTCGTCGCGGAGGACACGGAAGCAGAGCGGCAGCGAGTCTATCTCGCCTTCGACAAGATGCGTGAGCAGATTGATCGGATGGCAAGCCAGGCCGAGTTCGGCATGGGCGGCGAACATGAGGAGATCCTCGAGACCTATCGTATGTTTGCCTACGATGAGGGGTGGAGCCGACGGATCAACGAGGCAATAGATTCGGGCCTTACAGCTGAGGCGGCGATTGAGCGGGTCCAGCAACGGACCCGTATGCGCATGCGGCAGATCGACGACCCCCTGCTAGCTGATCGCATGCACGACCTTGAAGATCTGTCCAACCGTTTGCTCCGAATCGTTTCCGGCCAGTTGGGAACGGCAGCAAGTCTCGGACTCAAAGGCGATGCCATCCTCATTGCGCGCAACCTTGGGCCTGCCGAACTGCTGGAATATGATCGGCGTCGCCTTAAAGGCGTGATCCTCGAGGAAGGTTCGCTCACGGCGCACGTTGTCATCGTCGCCCGGGCGATGGGCGTCCCTGTCGTCGGGCGCATTCGAGCGCTTCGCGCAAAGGTTCGCGAGGGCGACCAGCTTTTGCTCGATGGCGACCAAGGTGTCGTCGACGTCAGGCCCGCCCCAACACTGGTCGAGGCGTTCGAGGCCCGCTTTGCGCGGAATCGGGAGCGGCAGGCACTTTATGCGGCCATGCGCGACGTCGAACCTATCTCGGCCGATGGTCAGCGTGTGCGAGTAATGATCAACGCGGGCCTGCGCGATGATATGCCGATGCTCAACCTGACCGGTGCGGACGGGATTGGGCTCTTCCGCACCGAGTTCCAGTTTCTGGTTTCGGCAACGCTTCCAGCGCGCGAGCGTCAGACGCGGCTCTATCGCGATGTGCTGGATGCCGCTGGCGATCGCCCGGTCGTATTCCGCACGGTCGATATCGGTGGAGACAAGGTCCTTCCCTATCTGCGCCATAACGACGGAGAGACCGAAGAGAACCCTGCTATGGGCTGGCGCGCCTTGCGTGTGGCTCTTGAAAGGGACGGTCTCCTCAAAGTGCAGGCCAGAGCGCTGCTCGAAGCTGCTGGTGGCCGCACACTGAATGTGATGTTCCCCATGGTCACGGAGCCATGGGAATTCGATGCTGCAAAGGCGGTGTTCGAAAGCCAGCTCGCGTTTCTCAAGCAGCAGAAGAAGCTGCTGCCCGATGCGATTCGCTACGGCGCGATGCTTGAGGTGCCGGCGCTGGCAGAATGCCTCGATGTTCTAGCCCCGCGCTTGTCATTCCTCTCTATCGGCACGAATGACCTGACGCAGTTCCTTTTCGCTGCCGACCGCTCCAACCCGAAGCTTGCCGAGCGCTATGATTGGCTGTCTCCTGCGATCCTTCGGTTTCTGCGCCGGGTTGTGCTTGCGGTTGCGCCACTAGGCACCGATGTCACGGTGTGCGGGGAGATGGGAGGTCGACGGCTGGAGGCGCTGGCCTTGCTCGGGATCGGTATCACGCGCCTATCGATCACTCCTGCTGCGGTTGGTCCGATCAAGGAACTGGTCCGCAAGGTCGAGCTTCCCGCCATTCAGGCCGCGATGGCAGGCTGGCTTGTGCAGCCCCCCGCCGATTTGCGCACAGAGATTGCAGCCTGGGCAACCGCGCACGGTATTGACTACGATTGAGCTCCTCACAGCTTAGCGCCAGATCATGCCGCTGCTGATTCAAAATCATTGACTTTCCCTGCTCATACATGCTGCCTCTACATCGGATCGCATTCAGACAGAGAATACCCGGAACAACAATGAACGACGGGAGTTACGCCGTGGCCAAGGGCGGCGAACGCAATCTGGTAACTGCCGACCACTCGCATGCTTCGGATGGTTCCGAGCCCGATTCTGCGTTGCAGATCGGTGGTGATGCACCGACAAGTGTGTCGTACCGGCTCACGGCGGCTCGTAAGACTCTTGGATTGAGTATCGAAGAGGTGGCGTCGCGCACGCGCGTTACCCTTCGCCATATCGCGGCCTTGGAAGCCGGAGATTACGGCGCGATGCCGGGGCGGCCTTATGCGATTGGCTTCGCAAAGGCCTATGCTCGGGCTGTTGGCCTGTCGGACATCGAAATTGCCGATGCGGTCCGGGCCGAGCTTCAGGATAGTGCCCCCCGCACTGAGCCGCGAACGCTTAATCAGTTCGAAGTTGGTGATCCTGCAAAAACCCCTTCACGCCTTGTTGGTTGGCTTGCGCTGGTCCTTGTTGGCGCCATTCTGGCCTTGGGAGGCGTATTCTGGCGCAGCTATTATGCGCCTGCCGTGGCGTTGCCCTCGCTGGTGCGCGAGCCCGAACAGTCGCTGGCTGCTGCGGCGACCAAAACTGTTCCTGCCCCTCAGGCAATTGCCACCCAGGCGCCGGCAAATGGTCCTGTCATTTTCACTGCGCTGGAAGAAGGCATCTGGGTCAAGTTCTACGATGGGCGAGGCAAGCAGTTGATGCAGAAGCAGCTTGCAAAGGGCGAAAGCTACACGGTTCCCGTTGACGCGTTTGAGCCGAGGGTCTGGACAGGCCGCCCGGACGCGCTGGCCATCACGATCGGAGGGCAACCGATTCCTCGTCTGGCCGATGCCGAGAAGGTGATGAAGGACGTCCCAGTCGATACGGCCAGCTTGCGCGCTCGTTCCACTTTGCCTCTGCCATCTTCTGGCGCAGATGCTACGCCAAACGGCCGGACCGCTGCCACCGGCAGCGGCCATCTGTGAGAAACCCGACGATTCGCCAATCAATTCTCGTCCTGATGCTTGCACGCGCACCGCAAGGCAGCGCATGGAAGGCGCGATGATCCGACGGGAGTGACAATGAAGATCATGATCGGCTCTGGCCGCACAAGTTCGGCGATAGTCCTCGCCCTCGCAGCCCTCTCGGCGACCTTTACCCCCGTGGTGCATCAGTCGGCGGTGCAAGCGCAATCAGCACCAGAGAGCACCGATGTGCGGCTGCGGCGGATCGAGGCTGAGTTGCGGGCAGTGCAGCGCAAGGTCTTTCCCGAAGGTTCACGCAAGACTTTCGGGCCAGACATTCCCACGCCCGCCAGCGGTACGACGCAGCCCGCGCCCACGCCTACTGCTGTGACCGATCTTCTTGCACGCATGGACGCGGTGGAAGCGCAACTTCAGCGACTGACGGCTTCCATCGAGGAAAACCAGAACCACCTTGCCAAGCTTGAAACTCGTCTTGTGGCGCTGGAGACGACTGGTGCCCAGGCGACAAACGAAAGCTCGATTGCCGTCCAACCGCCCTTGGCCACGGCGGTTGCCCCGATCCCAGCGCCCACTGCTGAACCTGCGATATCGCCCAAGTCCGCCTTGAAGCCGGCGACGGCGAAACCTGACGTTGCAAAGGCGGAGGCATCTCCTGACCGCGTAGCCGCTGTGATGGCCATCCAAAAGCCCTCGACCGACGATAAGGGCGAGGATGAATACTCTTATGGTTACCGTCTCTGGGAAGCCAAGTTTTTCCCCGAGGCACAGCAGCAGTTGCTTCGTGTGGTCCAGCAGTATCCACGTCACGCTCGCATCAGTTATGCGCGCAACCTCTTGGGGCGGGCCTATCTGGACGATGGGAAACCTGGAACCGCCGCCCAGTATTTCCTCCAGAACTATCAGGCTGATCGCAAGGGCGATCGAGCGGCGGACAGCTTGCTCTATCTTGGCGTTGCGATGAGTCGCCTGAAAGAAGAGAAGCGTGCATGCGTGGCATTGGCTGAGTTCCGCCAGATCTATCCTTCGGAACTGGTCGGGCGCCTGAAGTCGCAGTACGAGGCGGCGACCAAGCCGGTGACCTGCAATTGATAGGGTGCTGGAAGCCCGCTTCGCTGCGGATTGGGAAGCGATTTGGCCCGAGAGGACATCAGTAGGATTGGCCGTTTCAGGCGGTCCCGACAGTCTTGGCCTACTGCTGCTTGCACGATCAGTGATTCCTGGCTCCTTCAGGGTTGCGACTGTTGACCATGGCTTCCGCCAGGAGAGTGCAGCCGAGGCCCGATATGTTGCGAGCTTGTGCGATAAGCTTGGCATCCGGCACGACATCTTGACCCTTGCACTATCCCATGGGCCCGCGTTGCAGGAGCGCGCGCGCGGAGCAAGGTATGAGGCGCTCGGGCAATGGGCGATCAGGAACGGCCTGCCGGCCATTGCGACAGCCCACCACGCAGATGATCAAGCCGAAACGCTTCTGATGCGCCTTGCACGCGGGGCTGGCGTTCGCGGTCTTGCTGCCATGCGCGCGCGCTCCCCATTGCCCGGTCAGTCAGACTGCCAGTTGCTTCGCCCATTGCTTGGCTGGCGCCGCAGCGAACTGGCCGGGGTTGTTGCCAAAGCCGGTATCGAACCTGTGATCGATCTTTCGAACAGCGACCTTCGCTTTGAACGAACGAGGATCCGCTTGGAACTGGGGGCCATCAAGAACTTCGACCCATTGGTCGTGGCCGCCAGCGCGCGGCATCTTGCCGAAGCGGACATCGCTATTGAATGGGCCGCTGAACGTTGCTTTGCCGGTGTCAGGATGGACGGCGGAATCGCATACTGGAATCCGGGGGATGTCCCGAAAGTAGTGGCCCTGCGAGTGCTCGAGCGAATTGTTGGCAAACTTGGTGCCGAGAAGCCGCGCGGAAACGCCCTCTCGCGCTGGCATGATCACCTGCGGTCAGGCGGGATAGCTACCCTTGCCGGAGTAAGCGGTGATGGACGTAGGACAGAATGGCGATTCGCAGTTGCTCCAAAGCCACGCGCTGCATCCGGTTCCAAGCCAGGTCGCCTCTAGGGCCACAAAATCGCACCTCGGGTTATATTGCCATTCCCCGAGGTCGTCCTACATTGGAGGTGTAGACAACATCCAGGATCGAAAGCCGCGCCATGAATGACGACCAGCCGCAGGGCAATCCCTGGATCAAGAGCCTCCTGATCTGGGGCGGCATCTTTCTTGCGCTGCTGCTCGTCGTGTCGATGTTCAACACACGTACTGATCCTGCCGGGACGATGATTCCCTACTCCGATTTCCGCGCAAGTATCGTTCAAGATAACGTGCGCGAGGTGCAGGTCGGGCCGGACCGGATCACCGGGACGCTCAAGAACGACCAACAGTTCAGCACCGTCCCGGTCCCTGGTGACGTTGAACTGACCAAGCTTTTGCAGGAACATGGCGTGCGGTACGCGGGCAAGGCGCAGGAAGAGCCCAATCTTTTGCTCTATATCCTTGCCCAGTCTCTGCCGTTCCTGCTTATCTTGGGCGTGGCATTCTTCGCGCTGCGGCAGGTCCAGAAGGGCGGCGGTTCCGGGGCAATGGGCTTTGGCAAGTCGAAGGCCAAACTGCTCACCGAGCGTTCTGGCAAGGTCACCTTTGATGACGTGGCAGGTATCGACGAGGCACGAGAGGAATTGCAGGAGATCGTCGAGTTCCTGCGTGATCCGAGCCGGTTTTCCAAGCTTGGCGGCCAGATTCCCAAGGGCGCATTGCTGGTAGGTTCACCTGGCACCGGCAAGACCTTGTTGGCGCGCGCGATCGCCGGTGAGGCCGGCGTTCCATTCTTCACGATTTCCGGCTCGGATTTCGTCGAGATGTTTGTTGGCGTCGGCGCGAGCCGCGTGCGCGACATGTTCGATCAGGCGAAAAAGAACGCGCCTTGCATCGTGTTTATCGACGAAATCGACGCTGTTGGCCGTCACCGCGGTCATGGCCTTGGCAATTCCAACGACGAGCGCGAGCAGACCCTCAACCAGCTTCTGGTTGAGATGGACGGATTTGAGGCGAATGAGGGCATCATCATCATCGCCGCAACCAACCGGCCGGACGTGCTCGATCCTGCGCTGCTTCGTCCAGGGCGCTTCGATCGTCAGGTTGTCGTTCCTATCCCCGATATCGATGGGCGCGAGAAGATTCTCAGCGTGCACATGAAGAAGGTACCACTTGCTCCTGATGTCCTTCCGCGCGTTATCGCTCGCGGCACCCCGGGCTTTTCGGGCGCTGATCTGGCTAATCTTGTTAACGAAGCGGCGCTTCTCGCTGCTCGCCGTAACAAGCGGCTGGTCGCCATGCAGGAATTTGAGGACGCCAAGGATAAGGTCATGATGGGCGCAGAACGTCGTTCAATGGTCATGACCGACGACGAGAAGAAGATGACTGCTTATCACGAGGCCGGTCACGCTATTGTTTCGATCAATGAAGCTGCGTCCGATCCAATTCACAAGGCCACAATCATCCCACGCGGCCGTGCGCTTGGCATGGTGATGCGCCTGCCTGAGCGTGACAGCTATTCCTATCACCGCGACAAGATGCACGCTAACCTATCGGTCAGCATGGGCGGTCGTGTCGCCGAAGAACTGATCTTCGGTTACGACAAGGTCTCGTCGGGCGCGTCGTCCGACATCCAGTACGCCACCAGCCTTGCGCGTAGTATGGTCACCAAATGGGGCATGTCCGATAAGCTGGGGCCGCTGCAGTACGAGGAAGCGCAGGAGGGATACCTCGGCATGGGCGGCTCGCAGCGCACCATGATGTCTGACGAGACAAACAAGCTTATCGACAGTGAGATCCGGATGCTGGTCGATGACGCGCACGCCCGGGCCACTGACATCCTCAAGTCGAACGAGGACAAGCTCCATCTGCTGGCACAGGCCCTCTTGGAGTACGAGACTCTGAGCGGAGAGGAAATCCGGACCCTGATGGAGAACGGCAAGCTTGATCGCCCCGAAACGCCGAGCGGTCCTGCACGGACCGTGACTTCGCAAGGTGCGACCGTGCCGCGTACAGGACGGCGCTTCTCAGGTTCGGGCGATCCCCAGCCTGCCGGGGCCTGAGCAAGCGCTCGTAATCGGTATTGGCACTGCCGGATCCTCGAAGAAGGCGGCAATCGCGCTCGCAGCGGGATGCCACGAAGAGATTAAGTCCGGGGCAAAGATGTCGCCTTGCGCATTATGGCGTTGACGAATGGTGAGGGTGTCGGCGCAGCATGCGGTGCGGATACCTTCGAGGGTTCGTTTGCATCGCTTTCCATCAAAGGACACCCCGTCCAGCGTTTGATGTTTCCCGGCCTGGCGTCAGGTCTGCAAAAGTCTCGCGGCCGTTTCCTTGGCCTTACAACTCCAGGCGCGACAAACTCCTTGGCACCCCACGCAAGTTGTTCGTAGCAATGGCAGCTCGGGAATGGTCCCTCGCGCTGGGCGGGGTTGATGCTGCACGTGTTCAGCCGGCACCTGCTTCTGCAGCGATCACGACAAAGTAGATCAGCAGCGCTGTCAAAGCGAAAACCAGCAACGCCCCAGTTCGCACAAAAGCACCGAGACGGGAAATACCGTAGGTGCCGCGCAGCTGCTTGTACATATGGATGGGTGGGACCAGTGCCAGCAGGCCGCCCACCGACTCTGCGCCGAGGGCGCCCGCAATCATGCTGGTCGCGAAAAGCAGGGTCATGAAGCTGAGCGAGTAGGTGACGAACACCGTGTGGTCGTAAAGGTGAGACCGCCGGCTGAGCGGAAACAGCAGCCACAGGAAAGGAACCGAAATCGGCACAAGCGCCCAGCTGTATTTGTAGGCATGGCTCTGCATCTTGTAGAGCATCAACTTGGGATTGCTCCTTGTCTCATCGATCACCCCGTCAAGGATCGAAAAGCCAGTGGATCAAAGCTGCTCCCCACCCAATCGGCGCACGGCAGCGAGCGCCCGTTCCTGCTGGGCGACCTCTGCCTCGAGGTCGTCCGTATCACCGCCATTCGCTTCCACCTCGGCCAGTTTCGCCCGCGAAGCTTTGAGAGATTTCTCAACCTCTTCGGCGCCCTTGGACAATCGAACGTTGATCTGGACCGGCTTGTCCTCGCCCAGGTCCAGTGCGCCGGCAGTCTGCTGGATGACGGCAAACATGACGAATACACTGAACAGGAACAGGGCAAGCGGAGACACGTAGCTGGCCCGGCGCCCATCGATGTACTCGCGGGTCAACTTGCCAGGCTGGAGGATCAAGATTGGGAGCGTGCGCCAGATCTTGCCTTCGAAGTGAAACACGCCGTGGAGCAAATCGTGGAAGAAGGCTCCAAGGGTGCGATGGACGTGCGCTGTCTGTCCGCAATTGCGGCAATGGCTGCCGATCAAGGGGGTGCCGCAGTTGAGGCACGCGCTTTCGTGGGTATGCCCGTCGTCGCCCTCGCCTGCTTCAGGCTCGAACGCACGTGCCGTCAGACCCGCGCCAATGGCATCACCCTGTACCTGTGTTTCGCTCATGTCCCGCCGTCCTGCCTTGCCGGGTCCAGATCAAGTTGCCAGGGTAGCCAATCCTGTTTGTGCTGACCATGTTTGGAAGCGGGGTCAGCCTGTAACGGACCGGAAATCCCCGCAAGCGTCCAATGCAACAGCCTTGCATGAGTTTACGCCGAATTAACTCTGCAGGTGCAGGGCTTGTCCCCGTCTGGAGCATGCGATGCCTATCCGCATGCATCGCGATCAGCGGTGGAAAGGGAAACTGGCGGAGTGTTGGGTCCACGCGAGGATCTCGGGCTGGCGAACCACGTGACCTTCGGTCGCGCACGTCCGGGTGTGGTATCTGCACGCCGCGGGCGCATTCTGCCAACACCAGACGCCCCAGTCGCTCCCCCGCCGGCACTCCGGGAGAGCACGCATTACCTTGTCAGACGATGGACCCAATGGTGCCGCCGCGTTGAGCGGTGGACGGACCGTCATGACCTTGTGTCCGATCTTGCCGAGTCTGTCGGCAGTGTCGAATGGTTTCGAGGCCTGGCTCTCCTGGTGGGCCTCATTCTCCTTGCCATTATGTGTTGGCCGCGTTTCGCACCGCTTGAGGCGGCGACGCTTGTTTCGCTGGATGAGGCGTCGTTGACTGAGTTTCGCGCGCAAACGCTGCGATCGCTCTCGACCGGCTCGACACAGGGACGGCATTTTGCCGCGACGGACTATGTCAACCGGCTGGCTGCAGCCCCCGAGCGGCCGCAGATCCAGTTCTCGGCCACACTTGGCGAGAACGACAGCCTGCCGCGGATGCTGCAGCGTGCCGGTCTCGGTTCAGGTGATGCGGGGCAAGTCACTGCCATGGTCGCGAGTGCAGTCCCCCTTTCGGACATTGCGCCGGGGACCCGCTTTTCCATTACGCTGGGACCGCGCAGCAATGCATCAGATGCTCGGCCGCTCGTCGCCCTCGGCTTCCGTCCACGTCTCGATCTGGCCTTGTCGATCAAGCGGCAGGGCGCCGGCCTGACGCTCGGACGTGAGGCGATTGCTATCGATGTGACCCCGCTCCGAGTTCAGGGACTTGTCAGTTCGAGCCTGTATCGATCAGCTCGCGCAGCCGGGGCTCCGCCAAGTGCGGTTCAGGATTATCTGCGCGCGATCGATCAGGCGCTGCCGTTCGATCAGATCGAGCCGACGGATACGTTCGATCTGGTGGTGTCGTATAAGCATGCTGCGGATGGGATGGGTGAGGCCGGTGAGTTGCTGTACGCAGGCGTAATGCGCGCAGGCCAAGCGCGGGCACAAATGCTGCGGTGGGGCTCCTATGGCAGTTTCACCTCGCTGGCAGATCTTTCCGGGAGCGGGCAGACAGAGGAAGGGCTGTTCGGCGCACCGGTCGCCGGACACGAGACATCAGGCTTCGGCATGCGCCGCCATCCGATACTCGGCTATGTCCGCAAGCATTCCGGCATCGATTTTGCGGCCTCCTGGGGATCGCCGATCTACGCTGTTACCGATGGCCGCGTGCAATATGCCGGCTGGCACGGTGGGCATGGCAATTACGTAAGGCTCGACCATGGCGGCGGTATTGCCACTGGGTATGGACATATGAGCCGTATTGCCGTTGCCCCCGGGATGGCGGTCGGGCGCGGACAGATCATCGGCTATGTCGGATCGACCGGCCTTTCGACCGGTGCGCACTTGCACTACGAGGTTTATCGCGGCGGTCAGGCTGTCGATCCCCATTCGGTTCGAATGGTCCAGCGACGCCAGGCAATGGATCCCAAGCAGGTTGCCGCATTCAAGGCGCGGTTGCAGGCACTTCTTTCCATCCGGCCGGGTGCAGTCCTGGGCGCAAAGCACTAGGCAAACGACCGGCCCGGTTGCCCAAAGGTGCTGCAGCGCCTAGAATGAGGGCATGTCCGCTGGCTATCCCCACATCCGCCTCCGCCGCACACGCGCCACCGCGTGGAGCCGCGCCATGCACCGCGAAGTGCTTGTCACCCCTGCCGATCTGATCTGGCCGCTGTTTGTGACGGAGGGTCGCGGGGTTGAAGATCCGATCGCATCCTTGCCTGGCGTATCGCGCTGGTCGGTCGATCTGGTGGCGGAGCGGGCCCGCGAAGCGGCTGCAGCCGGTATTCCCTGCATTGCGCTCTTTCCGAACACTCAACCGGAGCGGCGCAGCGAGGATGGCGCCGAGGCGCTGAATCCGGACAACCTCATGTGCCGCGCAATCAAGGCAATCAAGGAAGCCTGCGGGGAGTCGCTCGGCGTTCTGACTGACGTTGCGTTGGATCCCTACACCAGCCACGGGCAAGACGGTCTGATCGATGACAAGGGCTATGTCCTCAACGATGCAACGGTCGATGTCCTGGTCGGGCAGAGCCTCAATCAAGCGGCTGCTGGCGCCGACATCATCGCTCCTTCAGACATGATGGATGGCCGGATCGGGGCGATCCGCAGCGCGCTTGAAGAAGACGGGCACATCAATGTCCAGATCATGGCCTACGCCGCGAAGTACGCATCCGCTTTCTATGGCCCGTTCCGCGATGCCGTCGGATCGCGCGGACTGCTTAAGGGCAACAAGAAGACCTACCAGATGGATCCCGGCAATGCCGAGGAAGCGCTGCGCGAAGTTGAGCTCGACATTGCCGAAGGCGCCGACAGCGTGATGGTCAAGCCAGGACTGCCTTATCTGGACATTGCGCTGCGCGTAAAGGAAGCCTTCCAAGTCCCCGTCTTCGCGTATCAGGTGAGCGGCGAATACGCCATGATCGAAGCGGCGGCGGCAGTTGGAGCGGGCGACCGCGATGCGCTCGTGCTGGAAACTCTGCTCGCCTTCAAGCGGGCGGGGTGTTCGGGCGTGCTGACATACCATGCGCTTCACGCGGCGCGGCTTATGGGCGCCTGACGGCTCTGCATGATCGAAACCGATCGGCTGATCTTGCGCCCTTGGTGCGAGGGTGATTGCCAGCCGTTCTGGGCGATGGCGTGCGATCCCCGCGTCATGGCATATCTGCCTTCGCTCACTCGCGCCGATAGCGACGCAGTCGTGGACAGGATGATTGCGATCGAGCGCGCGCACGGGCATGTATTCTGGGCGCTTGAGCGCAAGGTTGCAGGTGACTTCATTGGCTTTTGCGGCATACTTCCCCCGCGCCCACCCGTTTACGAGTACGAGATAGGCTGGCGTTTGGCGCATCACGCTTGGACGCAGGGCTACGCACGAGAGGCGGCTGAGGCTTCGCTTCGTTGGGCGTGGGAGAACCTCTCCGTACCCGTTGTCATGGCCATCACGAATCCAGCCAATACCCGCAGTTGGGGGCTTATGGAGCGTCTGGGCATGATCCGCTATCCAGATGAGGATTTTGATCATCCCGATCTCGCCGAGGGTGATCCGCTGCGGCCCCACATTCTTTATCGTATCCACCGGCCTTCTCCTGCGGCCGTCTGAAGGGAGCGCCATGCGCAAGGACGTCACCATAACAGCCATGCACGGCAAGGCGCCGCGCATTGACCCGAGCGCCTTCATCGCGCCGGGATGCAGGATCATCGGCGATGTCGAGATCGGGCCGGAGGCTTCGGTCTGGTATAACTGCGTGATCCGCGGTGATGTGAATCGCATCGTCATCGGTGCGCGCAGCAACATTCAGGACGGGACCGTGATCCATTGCGATAGCTCTAGCCCCCATCATCCGCAGGGCTTTCCGACCTTGATCGGCGAAGACGTACTCGTAGGTCATATGGTCATGCTGCACGGCTGTACTCTGGAGAGCCGCGCGTTCGTCGGGCTCGGCGCCGTGGTGATGAATGGGGCGGTCATCGAAGGCGACGGTATGCTTGCGGCCGGCGCGCTTCTCACGCCGGGCAAGCGCATTGCAGCGCGCCAGTTGTGGGGAGGGCGCCCGGCTGCCTATATGCGCGATCTGACCGATCAAGCGATCCATGAGATGCAGCTTGGCGTCGCGCACTATGTCGGCAACGCGCGTGCCCACCGCGAGGCATTGGCCCGCGATGGCGCGACCGAAGACTGAGCTACCTTCTGCGAGCGCGCTCTGGTCACTCGCCGACGCCGACCGGAGGCTTTCGGTTCGCGTAACGCCCGGTGCGCGAAGCGAAGGCATTGAGATTGTTTCGGGCCGCGTCATCGTCAAGGTGAGAGCGAAGCCGGAAGACGGCAAGGCCACGGCCGCTGCGGTAGAGCTGCTCGGGCAGGCGCTGGCAACGTCGCCGTCCGGGATCGTCTTGTTGCGCGGCGCAACTTCGCGGGAGAAGCTGTTCAGGATCCCACCGGCAGCCTGATCGCGACCGATGTCATCAAGGCTGCCTAAGCCGCCGCAATCCAGAGCGAGCCGAAAGGAAATCGGCTGTGCAAGAACGCGCCGAGTACAGCTCCGACGATCAGCCCATACCAAAGCAGACCCCATTGTACTCATCCGGGCTCGGTCTGGCTGACAAGCCAAAGCGCAAACCCTTGCCCAAGACGAACAAGCGCGCCCGGCATGTGGTTAACTTCACCGTCGCGCTGGAACGTGTTGTGCGTTGCCCCCTAGCCAGCACGAGCGCCGTGAGCACGACAGTTTTACCGCCAGATCGGCCGCAGTCGCACAAAGGAGCAAAAGCGCCGTGACAACGCCAAAAACCATCTGCTTCTGGCGGCCTCCAACCCGAAGTGCGCTCAGCGCTCCTGGCACCATACCACATACAAACCAGGCGATCAGCACGGCTGGGAAAAGGGTTGTTCCCGACAGGGTGCCGAATGCGACAGCCAACCATGTCTAATGTCCGGAGATGATCGAACCAAAAAGGAAACCAACTGCATCGAGGAACCCCGCGAGGTCGGAGAAGGCAATCGCCAGCCTGCATCGCTCCGGACCATACCTCAGCATGTTTGAAGCCTAGCTGAGTGCCCAATTGTGCCCAACCAAGCCTTCGCCATCCCCATGGCTACTCGCTCCAGCGTGTCGGCCTGCGCCTCGGAACTGACTGAATCGCTCAGCGCTGAGTCGGCGATGGCACCCCGCATTGAACCGGCTCACTGACCGGCCGCCCCACTATCGATACCAAGCGGGGCATGCATGCTCACCATGCACTTGCCTGAACCCGCTTCCCACCATGTCCGCGGTCCACCGCTCCAGCCGGCGAGGTTCGCGCATGGGACCCCGATCCGATCATAGGAGCCGACATTGTGTGTAGCGTGTGGGGTGGTCAAGACTCCTCACTGCAGCGTCACTTGGGGGCAAACCTAAACATGCCGGCAAGGAGCTTCAGCCGCCTTGATGGAAATCAAGTTACCAATGCGCGCAAAGCCCTGAGCTGATCGGCTTCATGCGCTGGCTTGTCCTCGCGGATGCGGTGGATCCGGGGAAACCGCATGGCCAACCCGGACTTGTGCCGCTTGCTGAGATGAACCGAATCGAAGGCAACCTCAAAGACCAGACTTCGGTCGGTTTCTCGGACCGGTCCGTGCTTCGCAACGGTGTGCTGTCGGACATGGCGATCCAGGAAGCGCAGCTCTTCATCGGTGAAGCCGAAGTAGGCCTTCCCGACCGGCAACAATTCCGCCCCGGCATCTGGATCGCCATTCCAGCACCCGAACGTGAAATCGGAATAGAACGAGGAGCGCTTGCCCGAGCCGCGCTGCGCATACATCAGCACGCAATCGACCAGCAGCGGCTCGCGCTTCCACTTGTACCACAGCCCTGCGCGTCGCCCCGCCACATAGGGCGAGGCACGGTGCTTGAGCATGATGCCTTCGATAGCAGCGTTGCGCGCACCGGCGCGGATCTCGGCCAGCGCTTCCATGTCGTTTGCCGCAATCGTTTCGGAAAGGTCGAAGCGCTCGGGATCAAGCCTCGGTATCAGCGCTTCCAGCCGGATCCTGCGTTCAGTCCAGGGCTGCTCGCGCAGGTCCTCGCCCCCCTCTATCAGCAGGTCATAGAGCCGTACGAAGGCCGGCGCTTCCGTGAGCATCGCTTTCGATACGGTCTTGCGGCCTAAACGTTGCTGCAGCGCATTGAAGCTCGCCGCACCGCCAGCTTCGCCGCCTTGATGGCTCCCTCGCACCAGCAGTTCGCCATCGAGGACAGCCGGGAATGGCAGCGCCGCAGCAATTTCCGGGAAGCTTGACGATATCTCGTCCCCGCCTCGGGAATAGACGCGCGTCTCGCCGCCGACATGGACGAGCTGCACCCGAATGCCGTCCCATTTCCACTCGGCGACATAGTCCTGCAGATTGATCACTTCATCCTGCAGCGGGTGCGCGAGCATGAAGGGGCGGAACAGCGGCAACAGATCAGTGCGCGGAGGCGGAGCTGTCCCGGTGGCCCAGGCAAACAGCGGAAGATAGGGCTGGCTCTGGCCGTGCCAGTACTCCTCCACATCATCGACCGGAACGTCGAAGGCTTGGGCAAACGCTACCTTGGCCAGGCGGGCGGAAACGCCGATCCGCAGTGCCCCGGTTGCGAACTTTATGAGAGCATAGCGGCCCGCTGTATCGAGCCGGTCGAGCAGCGCTGCAAGCAGTGCCGGCGCACCAGTCCGCGTCACCTGGCTGAGCGACGCCGCGACTTCGCTGAGGGTGGGCGGGAGGCCTGCCGGAGCTGGGTCGGGTTCGGGCCAGAGCAGGCTGGCCGTCTCCGCCGTATCGCCAACGAAGTCGCGCGAGAGCGTCCAGAACAAGCGGTCCATCCGATCAGCCATCAGGCTGCGGACAGTACCGGCTTTGACTGCGGGAAAATCAACCGCACCCGTCAGCGCTGCGAGGGCCCAGCCTCGATCCGGGTCCGGCGTCTCGCGAAGATAGGCAGCGATCAGT
>Ga0315905_10001708_pt1 | contig 23437 bp, 35 predicted proteins | sample LakEriMetagenome_5_FD_203522 | JGI IMG/M metagenome (GOLD analysis project Ga0315905, IMG submission 203522) | Freshwater fungal communities from buoy surface, Lake Erie, Ohio, United States - Buoy 4 MA121 | ecosystem: Environmental > Aquatic > Freshwater > Lake | place: USA: Lake Erie, Ohio...
CCGGTCCTTCGTGCCTCTCCGACCTTGTCCGCTCCTCCTCGTCATGCTCCTCCTTGCTGCTCCATGCTCCTCTTCCTCTGCACCATCTGTGCCAGCCATGTCACAACATCAGCCTTGTCCTTCGGTAGTATCTTGGCATCGGCATCCATGTAGATAGGTACAGGTGCAACAGATGTCTTCTCTAAGATAGACTTCGTATCATGACAAGACTTACATAGTGCTAATAGGTTGCCTAAGTTATACATAGAACCACCACGCGTGATAGGTATCATGTGGTCAACACATCCCTTCCTATCACCTGGTGTTATGTCAACCATCTCACCAAGCACTAAGCACACCTCACACAAAGGATTGGCACGCCTATAATTCACGCTAACCTTCTGCCATGCACTGTTATAATTACCTTGCTCACCAGATGGCTTGCGCTGCATCTTAGCCTTATTAATACTTGACTGTATGTACTTAGGTATGTATGGCATTATAATCCTTTAAGTATCTTATATCTTGTTTGATTCAATAGTTCTATGTGTAGCACTTCATTAAGATACTTCCTTCCTTCCTTAACGAGAGATACTTTGTTAATGTTGCCAGCTATAATAGCTAAGACAAGATCATAGAACTCGTTAGGTGTATTATAACTCATTACTCCAGGTATATTAAACTCCTTAAAATAAACATCTGCTAAGACTGGCATACCATTGGCTAAACATTCGATAGCAAAGATATTAGATTTACCTTCATTAAACTCATTGCGCACTAATGGATAAAAGCCATAATCACCTTCTATCCTTTGCATGAATGTGAAATAGATAAACATACTATTCCATTCCACAAAGTTAGCCTTCTTGCTAAAGTCATACATCATAAACTTAGGCATACCAAAGAATGTAAATTCTGTGTCTAATTCCATCGCCTTGTTCAGTTGCTCTTTAATAGTATGTAGGTCTGCAAAGTGTGTGCTGCCACCTCTCCAAACAAACCTTGGAGGATTGTGCTGCTCATCTACCTTTATCATAGGTAGGTCAGTAGGTGACCATCCATTAGGTATAACAAACATAGGCTTATCATGGCTCAAAGGTTTATATAGGTCATATAGCTTTTGAGTAGATACTATGATGACATCGGCAAATAAGAATGTATCTTGTATTTGCTTTTGTACTTGTGGATTGCTAAAATAAGTTGATGCAGGATTATCTTCCGGAACATTCAATAAATGATCGTCAAAGTCGATTATAACAGCTTTCCCCATTCGCTTTGCATCAGCCATTATTCCAAGGGAGGCAGTGGAGTTAGGACGCTGAATAATTACTATGTCTGTATTATAAATATCATGCCAGACTGCTTTTTCCTGTTGGCAAATAATTAACTCAAATTTCTTTTGCAGAGCTAATCTCGAAAAGGGCCCAATAGTGCGGTAATAGTCAGTCGCTTGACTTTTAGAAGATGTAAATATAGTAGCCTTCATTTATTGTTTTTTTGCCAGTCAGCACATAAATAATTAATAATCTCAACCAATGGCATCTTCTTTCCAGTCTTTGCCGATAGTTTAATTTGTGTAATAATAAGGTTACGATGTGTAATCTCATCCAATAACACGCTTTTCTTTTTTTTCGTTAATACATCCATTTTTTTATATTATTTATGCAAAGTTATACAATTTTATATATATTTGCAAATAAAAAATAATTATGATAAAGTTAATCGTTTCTGGACGCGTTGGACAAGACGCAGAATTAAAGACAGTAGGAGATACAACTGTATGTTCTTTTAGTATTGCCCACACCGAAAAGGTCTATGGACAAACACCTGGAGAAAAAACTATTTGGGTAGGTTGTTCTGTATGGGGAGAAAGAGCCGTTAAACTTTCGCCATTTATCACAAAAGGCACTTACATTGTCGCAGAAGGATCAGGCACTGTAAATTCTTACATGAAAAACGGAGAGCCTGTAGGAATGATAAATTGCAGAATCACATCTTTAGAATTTGGAGGTAAGCCATCCGCAGAACAAACTCCGCACACCGCTACACCGCCAGTAGGCAAATTAGACCTTGGCGATGATATGCCATTTTAATAAACATTTATAAACCAATTAGTATGAAAAACAATCAATTTGAATGGGAAGTTTACTCTCCCATCACTCGCAGACGCAACATCTTTAAACTTATCCTCCTTGGCATTATGCTATGCCTTTCCATGTATATTAGCAGTTTTGCAGGTGGTAGTTACAAAGCACAGAACTCTGCGCCTAATCCGGCAAAGGAATATCCGCAGGAAAATACTTCTATCATTGATGTTAAGAATCTTCCTGGCAATACCATCAAGAACATGGAGAAAGATGAGCTGTACGACTACATGGATGCAGTAGGATTTCAAAGATTAAAGGGAAAGTCATTAGTAGATTTAAGACGCATTTATTTAGGCTTTATGTACGATGATTTCTTTTATTCTATGCATAAAAAGACTAATCTGCCTATATCTGTTATCTATGCCTTCTTTATCATTGAGGCAACAAGTAATGGATTAGAAAGTAAGTTGATGTTAAAGGCACTTAATCCGGGAGGAATAAAGTACACAGGCAAAGGAAGTAAAATGAAAGCAATGGATGATTGCTATAAGGGAGGAAAGAAAATACCATGTGACTTTCAAGCGTACAATGATTACCAGTCTATGATAGATGGATGGGCAAGCGTTATGAATCTTCCAAGGTATAAAGGTTGCAAGAAGTATATTTATAGCAAATACAACAGAGGCATGAAGCCAAAGCAAATAGTAGATAGTATTTGCAAATGCTTTTATAAGTCTGGCTACCATACAAGTAATTTATGGAAAGTCCGATCTAATTTATCAACTCAATACTGGACAGTAAAGACATCTTTTCCTAACTTAGAATATTAAAAATGATAGACGATAAATTCTTCTTCGACAAATCCGTTGAACTTGGCTTTACCACTACCAACTACCAAAGCCTTGTTAACCTCCACGCTAACGGTGTGCAATGCCTTAAAACAATGGGCTGCAAAAGTGTATTTGAGTTTGGCTCTGGACTTGGCTTTTTCTTGTCTGCTTGTATCAATAATAACCTTTATGACTATATGGGTTATGACATTAATATTTATGAAAGAGAATTTGCTATTAGCAAAGGAGTTAATCCGGACAGGTATTTATTACCAAAAGGTAAGTTTAAGATAAAAGGCAAATATGATGCTATCTATTCCACAGAAGTATTTGAGCATATATTTGACGAGGATTTAATACTAATCCTTCCGGAACTAAGTAAAGCGTGCACAAAATATTTTTACTTTACCTCAACTCCAAATCGAACTACACCAGAGTGGGATGCCAAATGGGGGCACATTAATCTTAAAAGCAAAGAGGAATGGATATCAATGTTCGAGCAATATAATTTTAAATTTCATTGCGATGAAAAAACCGTTACATCATGGGGAATGATATTCAAAAAAGTATAAATGAAAAGAATTAAAAAAGTATTATCTTTGTAATGTTCTTTAGATGGTGTGCAAGTCACCTAAAGAATTTTGAACAAAATAAACTTTGTTCACATGAGCCCAGTAGTCTTGCACCTATTGGGCTCTTTTTATTTTAAAAAATTACTATGAAAATATTACAGGAACTTGAAAGCCTTATTCCTCCATTATCAAACGAGGAATTTAAGCAGCTGGAACGAAACATTCTTGAAGAAGGGATTCGCGAACCATTAATTACATGGAATGGCATTTTGATTGATGGGCACAATCGATACAGGATTGCGCAGGAACATGACATGAATTACGAAACACTTGAAAAGGAGTTTGATAATATTAATGATGTAAAAATATGGATGGTAAATAATCAACTTGGAAGGAGAAACTTACCTGAGTTTGTAAGAGGTGAATTGCTATCTTACATAAGAGATTTATTAAAATCCATTGGAAAAGAAAAATTAATAGAGGTTGGTAAAACATACGGAGAAGGTCATAAAAAAGAAGAGGGTTTATCAATAGTTGATAAAGGCTCTCATAATACACAAAAAGAAATTGCCGAAAAACTTGGATGGAGTACTGGTAAGGTTGCAATGTTTGATATTGTAAGAACAAAAGCACCAGAAGAAGTAAAGGAAAAATTAAGAACAGGGGAAGTAAGTATTAATCAGGCATACAAGGAAATTAAGAAGGAGGAAAAGAAAATTGAAAGAGTTGAATTGATTCAAAAGCAAATTGAAGATATTGAAGAAGGTTTATTACCTGATTTAGTTGGATTATTTGACGTTGTTTCGATTGACCCTCCATGGCCATACGAAGCAGAAAGTAAAAATATAACCTCTTTTGATTCTGTTGGTAGAAGAGTTGCGAATCCATACCCTGAAATGAGTATAGAACAAATAAAGAATATTAAATTGCCTTTAATGGATAATGCTGTTGTTTTACTTTGGACTACTCATAAATTTCTGCCTGATGCTTTTGAAATATTAAAGGAATGGAAAACAGATTATAAAGCTACATTGGTTTGGAATAAAGAAAAAATAGGCATGGGTGTATGGTTTAGAATGCAATGTGAGTTTTGTTTAGTAGGAATAAAAGGAAAACCATACTGGGATAATACTACATACAGGGATATAATTACTGAATCAAGAAGAGAGCATTCAAGAAAGCCCGATTGTTTTTTTGAAATGATTGAAAAAATTACAATGGGAAATAGGTTGGAATATTTTAGTAGAGAAAAAAGAGAAGGCTGGAAAGTATTTGGTAACGATATAAATAAATTTTAATGAATAATTGGAATAACAAAATACAGGTAAAAAAAGGTAATTTAGGAGAAAAGATTGTTTTAGGTATTTTAGAGCAAAAAGGATATATTGTTTATCAATCTATAACAGACAAGGCTCATGCTTTTGATTTTTTAGCTATAAAAGATAAAAAGATTTTTAAAATAGCTGAAATAAAATCTAAAGCAAGATTAAATAAATACAATGCTACAGGAATAAATATAAAAAATTATGAAGAATATTTGCATATCTATGAAACTCAAAAAATAGACACGATTTTATTTTTTGTAGACGAACATCCAAAAGAAAAAAGAATTTATTGTCAGCAATTATCTGAATTAATTAAGGATAAAACCATTGATAAAATAAAATATCCTAACACTAAAATTGTAAATGGTATAATATTGTTTTCATTAAATGATATGATTCACGTTAAACATTTATCCGATAGTGAAATAAACGAATTAATAGCTTTTTCATCAAGAAAATATAATTATGAATAAGGTAAACAACAAAATAAAGGAAAACTTTACAACAATTCCTAATAGTGTTATAAGGAATAAGGCACTATCCGACCGCGCTCGATTCCTCTTTTGCTACATGGCATCCATGCCCAATGATTGGCAGTTTTACCAATCTGCAATGGCAAAGGAATTGGGGTACACAAAGGATACACTTAGAAAGTATATGGAAGAGTTATTATCAACTGGATACTTAATAAGGGAACAAAGAAGGGAAAAAGGTAAGTTTGATTCCTACGATTATACCATCAATTTTTCACCGTGTATGGAAAATACCGACACGGTAAAAAACCACAGTGGAAAAAATCCGACACGGGAAAAGTCGACAATAACAAATAAAGACTTTGAACAAAGAAAGAATAATACAAATATAGACCTACAAAAAGAATGTGAAAATTCTTTCACGCCTGCTCAACCAAAAATTAATAATCCTTTCTCTCGCCAGGCTTACCATGATTCTCTGAACACTGACTCTGACCCAAAAGAAAATTTTGCGAAAAAAGAAAAGGTAGCCGACCGCGAACCCTCCGAGACCTACCTCTGCTTTTCCGCCTTCGCCTCCACCTATGAACGTCTTGCAGGTGTTACCTATCCAAGTGATAAAGGCAATTTTATTATGACAGCTAAAGATGGTGCAAACTGTAAAAAGTTAGTAACATGGCTAAAAAAGGTAAGTGCCAGTGAGCAGGCACCAGACGAAATGGTTAAAATGTTTACAACTGCAGCATGGCAAATATCCGATAAGTGGCTAAAGGCTAACTTTACTATTAGCAATATCTACTCCCAGGCAAATAATATTTATACTAAATTTATGTATTCCAACCCTGCCGCACAGGAGAAGCGGAGGCAGGAGGAGATTGAAAGGCTCGTAAATGAATTTCAACCATGAAAGAATCAAATGTATATTTAGAAGACTGTATGATAGGCATGGCACGGTATCCAGACAAATACTTTGATTTGGCTATTGTTGACCCACCGTATGGGATAAACATTAATCATAACATGGGAAGGAGAAAAGGACATAAGCATAGTGGACATAAAAAAGTGAAATGGGATAACGAAACTCCAAATGATGGATATTTTGATGAATTATTTAGAGTTTCAAAAAATCAAATTATTTGGGGTGGTAATTATTTTAAACTTCCACTTACTGGGGCTTGGTTGTTTTGGGATAAAATCATGCCATTTGATTTGTCTTTTTCAATGGGAGAGCTTGCTTGGATGTCAATCGGGAAAACAATTAGAAAGGTAGAATTAAGACATCATAGATTTATAAATAGTGATACAAAAAAAATACACCCTACGCAAAAACCAATAGCCCTTTACAAATGGCTTTTGCATAACTACGCAAAGCAAGGAGATAAAATACTTGATACACATTTAGGTTCTGGAAGCAGTCGAATTGCAGCGTATGATATGGGTTTTGATTTTACGGCATTTGAATTGGATAAGGAATATTTTGAGGCACAGGAAAAAAGGTTTAATCAATTTAAATCACAACTTAAACTATTTTAACAACCATGAAACAAACACCCAAAGAAAAAGCCAAGGAACTATTTGACCACTACTATATTTTAATTCAAGAAATTGGAGGAGAATTAGGGCAGGAAATTCTTGTATCTATTTTGGCAAAGCATTGCGCTTTATTTGCAGCACGGGAAGTGTTGCAAGATAAATGGAACACAGAGGATTATGACCAATATCATTATTGGGAAGAAGTTCAACATGAAATAGAAAATTATGAAGAATAAACAAAACCGCAATGCCTATATGCGTGAGTACATGAAGAAGTACCGCGCAACCATGAACGAATATACTTACAAAAAGATCCGTGAACGCGAGAACCTACGCCTCCGCGCCAAGTACCATGCCATGAGCAGGGAGGAAAGGCAGAAGTACATAGAGTACCAAAGAACCTATCACAAACTAAAACAATTTACTAATGAGTAATTTAACACAGTACCAACCGCGCAACTCCGACGAGCAGGCAATTATCTCTGCCCGATCAAATCGCATTGCGAACATGGAGCAAAAGGACGCGTACAAACAAACATTGAACGTAATTAGCTCCGTGTTTCCCATGTATGGCATTGATGGCGATTTAGCCTTTTATGCCAATATAGCCAAGGAGATAGTAAAGACCTTTGGACAAATAGCAGCCAATGAAATTGAGATAGCTTTTCGCCTCTTCTCCGCTGAAAGCCTGGAACTGGATGATGATGTTAAATTCTACGGAAAAGCAAATATGCACACCATTGGCAAAATACTAAATGGGTACATGACTTACCGGAGGAAAATAATAGCAAGCCATGACAACGAAGTAGCAGCACTTCGACACCAGAAGGACATGGAGGAACGCGGAAGAGTGGAGAGAGAGAAGTTGTACGCAGAATTCCCAAACATGATTAAAGACTTTACCGGAAAGACATGGGAAGATGTGCCGCTTTACTGGTATGATATGTGCCTAAAGTTTGACATGATAACATACGAGGAAGGAGAAAAAAGAGCATTATGGGATGAGGCACAGGCCATTGCACTCAAAGAGCCACCAGAATCATTAGACCTTATGACTATCCGCAGCCATGCAAAGAAAATAGAACATGGCAACATGAAAAGAGCAGTAGTGATTGCGCAGAAGTTGGCAGTGTGGAGGAAGGTGATAAAAAAATGAAAATAATTTACATTTATTTTTAATTGTGCTTGTATATTATAAATATACTTTGTATATTTGATAATCGTAAGAAACAAACGATAATTCACCTTAAAAAACAAAGATTATGACAACTTTAGAAATTAATTTAGAAAGAAACGAAAAAAATGTATTCTGGACGGCTAATGATAATGCTGGTTGGTATGCAATTTCAAGAGATGGAATTAATATGATAACTTTTTATGAGGGCAAATATACTTTTTCAATAAAAAAAGATGTAATAAGATTTTACACTGAAAAAGGTTTTGCGAAAAGAGTTACACAACTCCTAAATAGAGGATACTAAAAATAAATTTACAGGGCAGTCCCTCAGCTGCCCTATTTTATCACCTTAATAAAAACAAACATGAACGACATTAGTAAAAGATTTGCATCCTACCTCATGGATGACTATCACATTAAAGGAACAACAGAAGAAGATGTTGACAAAGCCATTAACAAAATCTTCCGCTATGAATTACTTGACGATGCCCAGCAAGTGTTATTTAACGAAATTATGACAGAAGCACTTGATGTGCCTTGGATAGCGGAGCAGCTCACCGATGTGTGGGATAGATATGAACAAGAGATTTTAGACTGCAAAAAAGAAGATTATTATGAAAATCGTTAAAGGTGTAGTTAAGTATGGTGCAGGTGCGCCAAGGGAAGGACAGTATGGGCCTTCAATAAATATCCTCGTAACCCTGGAGGATCAAAGCCAAGTCAGAGTGTACGGAAAGCCTGGCGATGTTATTGAGAGATATAAGTCTGGGCAGAACATACAACTGATAGACGACAAAGGCAAATACAAGGTAGTTGAAGATGAGCAGCAAACAATGCCAGTACAAACAGAGCAAAGCGAAAAGCCAGACTTGGCAGCAATGGTTTTTGAAATGTCTGCCATTTACTCACAGGCATACATAGACATCTATAACAAGATAAGTGAGGCTGGAGTGCCGCATGAAAGTGCAACGGCAGCTACAAGCACTATCTTTATACAGGTATTTCAGAAATTGAGGTGAATGACTACATACGAGGCAGTAACTGCGCTGCCTCTTTTATAAAAACTTAAAAACAAAACAAAATGGCTTTAGATAGAAAAACATCATGCAGAGTGTCATTTTATGACCATGAACAAGAACAGATACAAAGCTGGGCAATAACTGGCAGTGCAAGATTAGCTTTGTTAATTAACACTATTTCACACGAAAAAAATAAAATAGAAACATATAAAGATGAATTTCAATCATCATTAGATTACCTTATTCATGATTTAAAGAAATTTTTGGAAACACCATACACAACAGAAGACAATGCTTAAACTACCACGACCACATCTTTCTATCTCTCAGATAAATTTATGGGAATCCGATCCCTCTGCCTACATGAAAAGGTATTTCCTAAACATTCCCGATGAACCTTCCTTAATGATGGAATTTGGCAAGCAGTTTGCCAGTGACATTGAGGATTACGTCAAGGGTGAGCAAAGAGATTTTAACTTTCCACCTAACTTTTTAGAAGACATTTACCTATATCCTCATGTAGAATATAAACTGGAACATGATTTTGGAGAGTTTAAATTTCTTGGCTACATTGACAATGCCTCTGAAAACTTTGGAATTATCCGCGACTTTAAAACAGGCACTGCTGCTTGGACACAAGATAGATTAGAAAATAGCCTTCAAATGATGGCATATAGTTTAATACTATTTAAGCAGCAAACAATAATACCTACTTGTTTTATTGATTATTACAAGACAAGAATAAAAGGCAAAAGCATGGAGTGGACAGATGTGCATGAAACATATCAGCACACCTTTACTATGCAAGACTTGGCAAAGACAGAGATAAGAATAAGAAAAGCAGCGGAGGAAATAGCGGAAGCCTATGAGCTGCATTGTGATCGGCAAATATATTTTTTAACAGAAACATATACTGATTTAGATATTTTTATTAAACAAGCAACATATCAAAGAGATATTATTAGAAAAAAAATAGAAGATAAGTTGCAAAATAGTAGATATACTAAAAAATTTAACGATAAGATATTAAGTTATAGCACTTATCAGAAAAAGTCATATACCCATAGCCCGGAACTACAAGAAAGAGAGGAGCAACTGGCAGCACAGAAGAAGCAGGAAATACTTTATGGAGTAGCTACGGAAGAAACAAAGACAATTACATTGCTAACGGTAAAAGATGCAAAGTGAAAGAGTATAATGCTCAAATGATTGAGATTAAAGCCTTTTGTGATGAGGTAAACGCATGGATAAGTACAGCGCCAAGTGCTGAACACCTTGAGGAATGCGACGATTACCTCCGGCAGTTATCTGCCTACTATTCACGCTACACTGTTATCTCTGGCATGAATGAAAGCATTTACTCACAACTACTAATGATGTGCATCCGAGACATGGCAGAGGAGGAGTATAAAAGAATAAAGCACTCCTCTACCTTGACAGATTACTATGTAAAAGGAAAATATCCAAAAGCCACTGCCATCTTTGAGCAATGCCGATCCGTAAAGCAGCTATTATTAATCACCAGCGATAATTATCGCACACTACTAAGTAGCTTTAGGCAAGAAAGAATATTAGTAGGTCACATGACTACATAATAACTATAAAATGAAACATAAAAGACAAATAAAATGATTTTAACGGACAAGACCATTATTGACGAAATAGCAGCTGGCAATATTGTCATTGAGCCATTGATAGACGCAAACATTGGTACAAATAGTGTTGATTTAACACTAAGCAATACTTTGCTAATGTACACCGATCACGTTCTTGACACCAGGAAGAAGAACCCGTATGTGCCTTTTATTATTCCCGAAGAAGGAATGATTTTACAGCCAAATATTCTTTACCTTGCGTCAACTGTTGAATATACCGAAACCTTGAGACACGTTCCAATTATTCAAGGCAAATCATCATTGGGCAGACTTGGTTTATTTGTTCACATAACCGCAGGTTTTGGAGATGTAAATTTTAAAGGCCATTGGACTTTGGAGCTTGCTTGCATTCAACCAGTAAAGATATACCCTGGCATGAAGATAGCGCAAATCTGCTATCACGACATTAGCGAAATGCCATACACCGACTATGCCAGCAAGGCAGATGCAAAGTATAAAGACCAGGGCAAAGATCCTGTCGCAAGTAAAAACTATTTAAACAGATAATTATGCTAACAGAACAAGAAAAAAAGAAATTAGGCAAAGAAATTGCGCTTATAATTGTATCCATTGGAGGTATTATAACGCTATCTTATGCCGTGTATTTTATTGTTGACACTTTAAAAAAATGGTACTAATGGAAGCTAAAACAAATCGCTTTATAATAAAGTACAGGGAAGGCATTGTTAGTGTAGCTGCTAAAGATGTAGCGGAGGCAATCGAAAAATTTAAAGAATTACGCATTGAAACGTGCGCAAAAGAATTAACTATTGTACCAGAGGATGAAATGTATAAACGCAGAGAAGAAATTTTCCGAAAGGAGTGATTAGTATTTTATTTATAGTGGGAAGTATTTTATTTCCCACTTTTTTTTTATTTTATTATAATATATAAATATACTTTGTATATTTGCTATCATTAATTATTAAAACATCACAAACATGAAAAAGAATTTTAACAATCAGAACTTTGAATGGTTATTTCAGGATATTACATCCTCAATGCCAAAGATTATTTTTACAGGTATAATTTTAACATACCTTATTACCGCAGCTCTTAACGTTTATTTCCTTCCACTTCCCCTGCTCCTTTCTATTCCTGCATCGCTTATGCTCCAGTTTGGCCGATTTGCCGTTGTTTTTATTGATTTTTTAAACCCATCCGACAAGCGCAGTAAATATCCTCCGCGTGTTGCTGCCATTGCTACGGTGATAGCATTGTTAGAATTGTGGTTTAGTATTCAAGGGCAAACAACTGGCGCAGAGTTTTGGGCTATGTTTTTCTTCATTGGTGCCATTATCTGCTTTGGATATGTTTTAGAAATACAGTTTATTGAAAAAGGAATAGAGGCATACGGCATAGGAGTTAAAGAGCCAAGGACAAGAAGGAAAGTAGTAAGAGAGGTAACTAAAACAAACATTAGCAGCACGCAGCCGATTAAGTTTACAATGGCTGTTTGTTTTATACTAACAGTTGCCTACTTACCAGCACAGAATAATCATTTCTTTGCCTATAATACTATGAGCCTTGAAAAGATAGATAAGGGCTTATTAGAAAGAAGGTATTACAGTGAGGCTAATGAATCTTACACTATTGATACTATCACCTATGATTTACTATCTGGCATTAATTTGTGGGATGGATATTCAAGGACTACTTATGATAATACCATGTTCATGACCTACGGCACGCAAAACTTTGAATATTTTCCATTAGCAGGTATATGGAAGTATAATAATAAATACTATGACTATATAGGATTGCTCAAATTTGTGAGCAAATATGTCAAACGTAACTTTTTAAATAAAAAAATAAATTATGGCAAAATTCGTAGGCATTGACCCATCTATGAGGCTTAACGGATTTGCCGTTTGTATCATTGATGAACAAAAAGTTTATTTTGGAAAGTACAAAAAACTTGCTGACTGGGCAAAAGACGCTTTGACCTGGGCAACAGATATAAAAGTAGTAGTCGAAGATTCTTCTTTGCAAAATATTACTTTTAGAAAATATGTCGATGGCAGGGCAAGAACAAAGATCAGCCGCAATGTCGGCATGAATCAAGGTGCGAGTAGATTCACTATTGATTGGTTAGAATTGTACGGACATACTGTAAAAGGAATATCACCACAGGATAAAGGCAGCAAATGGACAGTAGATTATGCAATGTCTGTAATTAAAGGAATGAAACTCGAAGTAACAGGAAACAAAAAATTATCACAAGATGAAATTGACGCTTTTCAATTAGCGTTAATATCAAAAGCATTTTTCAAATGATACAGGAAAAAGTTATAAGAAAACGTCTTAATAATCTTGAAAAGATTTATATAGCTGAATCGCTAAAAGATAAAAATAGGCAAGATAAATGGTTCATGGGCATTATTGAACATCGAATTAAACAAGAGAAAACTAAACTTTCACTTTTAAAAATAGGAACACATGGCTGCTAAAACGTATGGACTGGATAAAAAGCAAATAGCACTTTGTGATGCTATGATAGCAAAGTATCCAAAAGGAATAAGGACAAATAATGTGGTATCCTCCGCATCAACACTTGTATCTTTTTACAATTCCAAAGATGAAAATAACAAACAATTTTACCAGTATATGAATCCGGAAAGAATGGTATCTTTGCTTTGGCAAGTAGTTAAAATAAACAACGAGAAAGAGGATGTCAAAGAAGCTGCGGTTAGAATGTTAAATAAGTTATTGCAGGATATAGTTGTTAATTAGTGTTTGTTGATGTTTAAGGTGTCTAAGAGGCGCAAGAGAGATACTTGCGCCTTTTTTATTCCCACACTACACCTTGCTGCACTGCATAGTCTAAGATGCCCTTTGCGTGCGCTTTAGCAATACTCTGCTGCCAATTAACATCTATCATTAATTCAGCATCAGAATAATTAGTAAAGAATCCATTTTCCGACAACACAGCAGGCATAGATACACCAGTAAGCATTTGAAACCTTGCCTCTTTGTCTAAGTCATTGTCCGTATAATCAGCTCTATGCACCCATCCTGGTGTAGCAGTTTTTATTTGCTCCCCGATGCAAGTAGCAAGAAGATCTGACTTGGTTTCTCCTGGTGATGTAAATATCTCCCATCCTCTGGCAGTAGGTGACGCAGCATTGCCATGAATAGAAACAAGGATAGAGTGTTTAGCCACAGATGCGTAGGATGTGGCAAGTTGGCAGCGTTTATTCAATGTTGTATCATTGATAGGCTCATATATCTTTTTCACTTGGAATCCATAATCAATAAGATACTGCTCCAAATAATTAGCTAATGAGCGATTAAATACTCCTTCGAAAAACCATCCATAGGAATGAAACTTGCCTGTGCGATGTTGGCAGCACTTAGAAGGATAGGTAACATATTTCTCTGGGCCCGTTCCATTCCTCATGCCACCGTGCCCGGCATCAAGGCATATTAAAAATTCATTTGGTTTCATTCTGCAAATTGAAAATTGTAATTTAATTTTAGGTCAGAACCAATAGTATATTTCATCCATATACCTGCACCAGATTTAGGAGCTAAACCTTTTTCAATAGCATAACCATTAAAATCTATTGGTGCGTTTTGATACGTTCCCGTTTTAATGTGCCATTGTTGGTCTATGCTTTCACCGTAACGACTTATACGATTTCTTGTTATTGGAACTATCCATCTATCGTGTGTATGCCCACTAATAACAATATTTGCATCTGGAAGATAAACAGCTCTTCTTGCCGTTTGTATAACATCTTTAGTGACTGGACCTCCCATTCCGTATCCATGGTGGAATGCAATAATTAAGGCTACTTTTGTACCTTCCTCAAAATAAGCGAAAAATCTGCAATAAATGTACCCCGAGTAATTACCCTGACTCATTTCTAACTGATAACAAATTTTATCAACTATTCCATATTCAATGCGTTTTTCAACGCTTGTCTCATGGTTGCCAGGTGAATAGAAAGCAAGTATAGATTTGTAAGGAGTCAAAAATTCTACTACATCTTTAATGACTTCATCTATATATCTTGCAGTATTGTATTTTGGATTTAAATCTGCTTTATTGCTACGTGGGTCGTATTTGCCTTGCATTAAATCCAATAAATCACCAAAAATAAATACTGGTGCATTTCGTTCTAAAGCTAAATCAAGGTGTTCTTTTAACTTCACTCTATCACAATGAACACTATCTAAATGAACATCTGATATAAGTAAAAAATACCTATCTTTTTGGTACACTTGAAAATCTAAAAATTCATAAGTATTGGGAAATATTTTCTTTAACATGGTTTTTTTTTTAAAAAAGGGGAATAGAAATTAATCTACTCCCCTCGGCTGCCTAAGGTAGCGATTCTTCTGCGCCTATAATTTACTGCTGCTTAATAGATTGGAATCTTTTAGCGAGTTTAATCGTTAAGAAAACATGGTCTAAAACATCTTCAACAAGTAGTTCAACAGCATCATTCTTTAAGTCAAATCTTTGTTTTAACTCGTTTACAAGTTCATCTTGTTCTTCCGGTGTAAGGTCAGTCAACTCCTGTTTAACCATTTCAATGCCAGCAAATGCCTTTGCAGCTGAAAAAATAACAGGTACAAAACGAGGGGAATCGGTTACAATGGAAAACTTTTTGTCTTCCAAAGATTTAATGATTGCCTCTAATAAATCGAAACCAAAGTTTAAAACTTCTTTTGTTTCTTTTACTCCTAAAACTTCGTTTGACATATAAATTTATTTAATGGTTACTTTTTAAAAAAGCGTGTGATTAATGTCCCTAATTCAACATTAGTTATCCGCTTTATGTTCTCAGCTACGGAAAACAACTCAGTCGCAGATATCATCATCGCTACCATGTAGGTAATTGGAAATGGAATTGAAAAGGTATTTTTTGCACCTTCAAAAATAAGGATGGCTACAAAATAAACTACAATCTTTTCTGTTGTTCGATACAATCCCTTACTACTTATACGCTGATTTTCTTTCTTTGCTGCTTTTATTCCGGTTATTGTGTCCGCAAAAACAACTGCAACAGTAAATAATAAAAAGCCTTTAATAGGAATGAAGAAAGAGGCAAAAAAGCCACAGCAGATGGAGAAGGCTATAAACTCGTATCCTTGGTAAAAAAGTTTTATAATTATTGATTTCATGTTATAAGTTTAAGACGATCAAATAAAAACTTCCAGATGCTGGATTAGCTGAAGATGATGAATAATTATTAAATCTAACCGTAACTGTATTTGTAGAAGAAACCCATGCACTATATGATGTGTTTGCTACAACAGAAGAATTTGGAACTCCCAATAAAACAGGACTGCCTGCAACTGCACCTGTAACTGTTGATGTAAGATCGCTTGATGATTGTGCGCTTGTATTTGGAAAATCCATTAAAGCAATAGTTCTATAACTATCTAAACCTAAAAAACCTGCAGAAAATTTAATTCCATCACCTACTCCTATTTCACCAATCGCATTACTACTATTTACACCAATAACATGAGTTAATGAGGAAGTTGTTGCCATTGTACCAATAGTTACCCCTCCTGTTAATGCGCTTAACCCTGTAACATTTAAATCACTACTTGCATTTAAAACACCATTAAATGTTTTAGCACCTCCAAATGTTTGAGTAGTTGCAGTTACTACACCTGTTGTAGATACTGCAGCGTTAGCTATTGTAATATTAGGAGTTGTCCCTCCAGATGAAGATATAGGCAAACTACCTGTAACGCTTGTAACAGTTCCCGTTCCTGTTCCTGCACCTATTGCCGTTCTAAAACTTGCAGCATCTAAAGCAGTCACCGTATTATCCGCGTTAAACCTTGGAAATGTTACAGCAGAAGGATTGGTTAAAGTAAACATACTTTGTCCAATCGTTGTACCTCCTAAATCACTCCTCATTCCATCCGCTGCCCTTTGGCTAACCGTGTTATCTGCATTGTATCTAAGAAATGAAATAGCCCCAATGTCAGGCAAAGTAAATGTATTTGAGCCCCTTGTTGTTGGTGTTAGAATAGTTTGAGTACTTAACAATCCAGTGCTACTTGCCGTAACCATGCGAGTGCCTGAACCTGCAAGGTTTGTTAATGTCGTTGCGCCTGTTACATCAAGTGTGCCACCGATTAAACTGTTTCCTGTTGCTCTAAATGTTCCCGTTAAATCTAAATTATACAATGGATTATTGTTAAAAATTCCAACACCAACAATACCTGCATCGTCAACACCTCTTAATCTTATATATTCAGAACCATTAGTTCCCAATGCAGCAGACATTTCATTTATACCTCTGTTTACAATGCCTTGAAAATATGCACCTTGGTCAAAAAAACTTGCATTGTCATTTGTTAATCTAAGTGTTACCGTTGCACCAGCTATATTTTGATTATGTGCAAAATGTACTTCTTGATTACCAGGGCCTCCAGTAAATAAAGAAGGTGAGCCTGTAAATGTTCCAACGCCTAAACGTGTATTAAATGTTCCCGTTGTTCCATTTAAAGCTCCTGTCAATGTACCACCAGCCAATGGCAAATAAGTCGCAGCCGCAACACCTGTGCGCAAGTAATTTGTCAACATACTTGCCGTGTCGCTTACTAATAGTGCCGCCGTTGTGTCGCGCCAAAGTCCTTCGCTACTTTTGTAAAAAAGTGATGCATTACTTGTTGGATTAGTAATTAGCACATCGTGAAGCTCGTCTAATTCTTGACCATTTCTAATCTTTACAAATACCTCACCACTTCCTGCATTACTCTTTACACATACACCAATATAAACACCATGAATAGGTGCTTGTGGTTTATTAGATGTTAATGCGCCTGCTGTTGTGCCAGATAAATAAACCGCTGAATCTACGGTTAAAGCAGATGTATTTATATTTGTTAATAATCCTTCTGTAATAACATAACCGCTTTGATTGTCGGCTATGCTTTGTGCAACAATACCAAAAGTATTTGCAGATGTTGGATCACTTGTTGCAATCGCTTTTGCGACTGTTATTCTGTTTCCTTGGCTACCAGATAAATAAACTACATCACCTTTTGCCAATGTTGCACCAGTGCGATTGTTGACGCGTTGATGTAATTGCTGCCCTATAACATTTGTAACTAAGCCACCTTTTAATCCTTGTATTAAACTCCCTTGCGTATCATTGTACTCTAACTCACCCACTCCCACAGTGCCATCCTTGGCAGTGTTAAAGGTGATAGAATCAAATGGCATAGTTACGCCGTATATAATAACTGTATCGCTATTATTAAACTTCCATCCTCCTTTAGTTTTAATATAGCTAAATAAGACATTATTAACTGTGTCAAATAGATGGTAGGCATTATTTATAGTAGAAGGTTTTAAAGACGTTGTATCGTTTGACCTTCCCCTAAAAACAAGACCATCGCCAGTACTCTGGTAACCAAGTCTCTGTTTGTTCCCCGTTGCTGGATACTGGGCAAAGGCAAAGGATGAAGCCAAAATAATAATGGCAATAACAAGTTTTTCTCGTTTATTGCCTACTTTGTTAATTACCTTTTTGCCAATGCCAAGAACAAGCTCACGGATAAGAACAAGGGCAATCTCGCCAAGTCCTTTTAAAAACTTTCTTTCTTTCTTTGGTGCTTTTATTTCTTCCATTAGTTTATATTTATTGCAAATACAATGTAGTTACTTCCATCATAATGCGTGTTAGAATCTATGGTAATAGTAGCAGGTAATGTAATAGAATATTGGCTATCTAACAATTTCTGCCCATTTTGGTAAACATGAATAGCTGCTAATAAATTAGTTGTCGGCAACTTGCCGCTATTCTGTGTCCATGTTAATATAGCAGATGTTGTATTAAGAAATTCTTGATTAAAGATAGAAACGGCAGAGCCATTTACTGTAACATTATTTATTGTTTCTGTAACATTGTTGTTTACCACTCCGCCACTTCCTGCGTTATTAGCAACTTCTGCAAAGTCGCGAGGTTTCGATAAAACTGTTCTTTCTGTATAATTAGGCATCAAGTTCTATTTTAAAGTAATCACCTTGCCAAATCTCTGTTTTTAAATCAAAACTACCTCTTTCAAAAACGTAATATCCAGAAGAATATTCTATAACTTTATGAGGCAAGTAAGGATTGTCAACTGTAAGGTTTTGGAATGGCATATCAACCATGCGTAGCTTTGGTGTGAGCTGTCCGCGTATAACTTCATTTACTAATAATTGTGTGACATTGTTAAAGCCTGATCCGCTGCTGACATCCCATGAGCTGCTATTTTCATAGGTGCCAGATTCTAAAACTTTTAATCCTCCATCCGTTGTTTTACTTGGCCCATCACCAAGGTATGTATCAAGGCTAAATATAGTAGATGATTTATCGTCATTGTCAGAGCCATATTCAAGGATATCACTTTGCCCAGAGACTGCACCAGTAGGAAGAAATTCAAGATAATTACTACTTAATAAATATGATATACTAAAATTACCAGAAACATTTGTTCCTGCCTCATTGCGCATAGATTTTAATCGCATCTCCCATATATACTCCGCACTCTCTGGAATATCTAAGGTATCAAATGTTATAGTTTTATAAGCAACAAAAGCAGCATCTGCTGTTATTGTTTCAGTATTAAACTCATATTCATAAAATGTATTTTCCCAACTTGCAGCTTCTAAAATAAAATTAAAACCATTAGTGTATGTTACATTTCTTTTTAAATACTTATTTTCTTGCTTTACTTGTAATGATTTTATTTTGCCAGTAAAACCTGGAGATGATAAACTATCTAATTGTAATGTATTGGTGTTAGTTGATATAATTACATAGTCGTAATCACCACTTTCTGTAATTGTTTTTGTAACACCACCTAAACGTAATCTAAGAGTACCACTATTTTCAATATCAACTTTTATTTTAATATAATACTTTCTACCAGATGTAACTGTAAAAGTAGTGTAGTATGCTACCGTTGCTATTATTGTACCTTCAAGTATTCCATTATTAATAAACCATCCGCTGCCCAATGTCCAGTTAGCATCAGCAAAACCTTGCAATGGAAAGCTATTGATTATAGATGCTACCTTTACAGCAAATACAAATTGAAAAGGCTCAAAGTTTACAGGATTTAAAGCCTGGGCATAAAAGCCAAGTATTCCTGTGTATGATAATCTTGCATCTGCATTTGTAGCGTCTAATGTCGGAGTGATAGTTGTTATTGGTGTAGCGTTGGTAGCATAGTTATATTCGACACCAGCTAATAAGTTTTGTTTAGCAAAGTGATTGTATCTAACAACTACATTTTTCAATGCAGGATAGTATGTCCATTTACCTCCACTTAATCTCATTAAATCACTTCCTGGTAAATTAGTCTGTATATTAGACATGGTAAAATCAAAAGTAAATGTACCAGATGCCTGTACTCCTAAAGCACTGTATTTAAAATATCTGTGAGCTGAAGGATTCCTTGCATATTCATTGACTTGTATAAACCAATATTGATTGCCAGAAAATATTAATCTTGCGCCAAAGGTTTGACATATCTTTTTTAAAACATCGTAGCAACTTTGATATATGTAGTTGTTTTTTGTATCCTTATGATAAAATGCCCTATGCTGTATAACTGTCAATAAAGCGTAATCTTTATTAGCACTATAAGCAGTTGTATTCTCATTCCAATTAAATACTGTATGCAGCACAGGTAAGTTATTTGCAACCAGTTCACTTTGTACAAAATCTAATTGATTAAGGCAATTTAAAATGTGTTGTACAACTGTGTCCTGTCCATTGTAAGGCCCTACTGCACTTTTATAGTCTAATGTCTTTAGCCATCCTAAACCATCAATGGCAGATATTTGAGCCTGGTATCCTATAACTAAAGGTATGTCTTCAAACTCAACTAAATCTGTAACTATATAACCATACCAATAAAATGATACTGTTGTATTATCATCCTCATAGGCTGTAAGATGCATAGTAAACCTTCCCTCAACTGCCAAACCAATATCAAGTAATAATGTTTGAAGGTTACTATTATTAATAAGTAAAGACAATGAACAACGCGAGCCAATAATAGGTGTAAATCTTTCCGCACCTTGCTGGCTTTCACTATCATATTGTATGCCTAAAGAAAAAGTATCAAATGTACCAACAGAGCCAGTGTAATTACTATCTTTAATAGATACAGTAATCTTTCTGCGTTTTTCGTTATAAACTGTTGTTTGATACCTAACTCCCATTATTGTATTCTACTTAATCCCTTTTGAGATCTGTTTAGCAATATGATTAAATCATTTCCGCTTATCCTTGTCTCCAATGTGCCACCTACGCCCATGTCTCCCATCATTGATTTTAACTTTGATAGTGGTGCTATAACTTCTGGGTCAACTCGTGCGTTTTTATTATCTCCTACCATTGCCATAGTTGGAGCAAATGCCAGACCACCTTGTGCAAGTTTGGGAGCAGCTAATTTACCTTTTACAAAAGTGCCTAATGCAATTAAAGCTATACCACCTGCAATTGCAATAGCTGGATTTAATGATTTTAAAGCTGCTTTAATTCCTAATGCTGCAATACCAACTTGTACTGCCAATTTACCAAATTGTATCAATGCATCAGCTAAAGGACCTATTACAGAACGTATATCAAATGATGCACCAGCTAAAGCATTTCCTAATGTTTCACCAAATGCTACTGCCATATCTTGCAATGTCCCTTCAATAATATTTATTAAACCTTCATTTAATTTATCAAAAGATAATTTTAATAATTCAATTTGTGTTAATTGTTCTTTAAATTTACTATTTACTTTTGTAGTTGCTTGTTCAAGTGCTGCTTGTTCAGTTTTCAAACGTTCAGTTGAGGCAGTTGCACTGTCTAATTGTGTAGGTAATAAATTTAATGTAGGTAATAAACTGGTAGTAGGCATTAATGCATTTTTATTTCCACCTACACCTCCACCTACTGTTGTAGTATTATTTGTTTTAGTAGTAGGAATAATACCACCACCTCCACCAGTTGCTTTTGCCCCCGTTGTAAACAATGAGGCAAGTTTGCCTTTTAAACTATCAACAGTATCTCCAATACTTTTAAACTCTGTAGCTACTATTCTTTGTTCTTTTTGATACGATGTTAATCCATCAAGATTAAATAGATTTAAACCTAATGCTTTCTGTAAATAGTCAATATTTTTTAAAACATTAGCTACTCCTTCCATTACGGAGTTTTTAATGTTTATCCAAATGTTTTTAAAGTTGTCAGTAAATGCTTTCCAGTTGTCGTAAACATACAATGCAATAGCTCCGATAGCAGCAATGGATGCCGTGACAATTAATATAGTAGGATTAGCAGCTAAATATTTAAATGAATCGCTTATCTTACCGATTCCTTCTACTACAAGTTTTGATGCTCCGGCTAAAGCACCGTATGTGCTAATTAATTTACCAACTATAAATATAATAGGACCTATGGATGCAGCAACTAAAGCAGCCTTAACGATGAAACCTTGTGTCTCTGGATTAAGTGCCTTAAATCCATCTACTAAACCTTGTATATATTTGCTTAAACTTTCTGCAACGGCTTGTAAATTTAATGATTCGTTTATAGCCTTGCCAAATTCTGCTAAAGAGGCAGTAACATTATCTTTTAAATTATCAAATGTATTCCCTAATCCACCCTGCGCCCTTTCTAATTCTCCTAATGCACTTACAGACCTTGTTATAAAGTCTTCTGCACTAATACCCATGTTATTTATTGCCTCCGCAGTAACTACTCCAAATTCATTTTGCATTACTTTAGCAAACTCTGGTAGCCTTCCCTTAATTTGGTTTAAATCTTCTTGAGTAACCTTTCCTACTGCACTTATTTGACCTAAAGCAACTATAACACCATCAAAGGTTTCAGCTCCCATTCCAGCCCTTGCAACTGCATTTCCAAACTGTGTTATAGTTTCGCGAGCAACATCAGCCGACATTCCAACGGATTGCAAAGTAGCCGAAGCCTTAACCACTTCAGGTAAAGCAAGACCAGGATTTTCAGCAACCTTTCTTAGTTTATCTAACTCTTCCTTTGCTCCTTCGCTACTACCCATAATGGCAATCAATCCATTCTCCAGTTTCTCCATGTCGGCAAATGCCTTCAACGAAGCTGCACCAACACCAAGCAATGGCAGAGTTATAGACTGGGTCATTGTGCTGCCGATGTTTTGCATCTGTGAGCCAAACTTTGTCATTCTACTTTCTACCTTGCCAAGTTCACGGGAAAGGCTTGAAACATCTATGCCAAGTTTAAGATTTAACTGCGCTGCATTTGCCATTATTACTCTTTATCCCATTTGTCAAAAATTGACTTGTCAACTTCTGATAAACTTCTTTTAGTTGGTTTTGGATTATCTGTCTCCCAAGGAAACTCAATTAAATCTTTAGGTTTAATTGATTTGCCTTTTGCCGTATGAACATTTAATAAAAGTGTTGTTTGCCACCTGGCACGTTCCCACTCAAATTGCTGCTCTATTTCAAATTGGTTATTATAACCTTGCATGGCTATAATAACCTCTCTCAATGTCATTTCATAGTATTGCGGAGGGGAAAATTTTAATACTCCAAAGCAAAAACGCTCTATATAATCAAGCGTTAATTCTGCTCCTCCGCTATCTCGTTTTTTCTTTCCGGATCTTCTGGTACTGAAATCTCATTTGTTATCAGCTCAGTTATCCTATTTATACCTCCCTTGTCCAAGTCAACTAAATCGCAAAACTTTTCTAAGGTATATGGGCACTTCTCTCCCTTTGCCTTGTAACCTGCCTGTACACCTGCAAAGGCAAGTTCAAGGGCAAA
>Ga0315905_10001709_pt1 | contig 23432 bp, 28 predicted proteins | sample LakEriMetagenome_5_FD_203522 | JGI IMG/M metagenome (GOLD analysis project Ga0315905, IMG submission 203522) | Freshwater fungal communities from buoy surface, Lake Erie, Ohio, United States - Buoy 4 MA121 | ecosystem: Environmental > Aquatic > Freshwater > Lake | place: USA: Lake Erie, Ohio...
TTTGGTCAAACCGTTGATGCTAATACAAACACAAAAGTTGTATTAACCGCAGACGCGATTGAAAACGCAATCGGTGGTGATGGTAATGACCGCCTCATTGGCAATAGTCTGGACAACACCTTAGAAGGTGGTTTAGGTAATGACATCCTCAATGGAAGTACTGGTAATGACTTCTTGTTTGGCGGAGATGGTAATGACTCCTTGAGTGGTGGAGATGGTGATGACTTCCTCACGGGTGGTTTAGGTAGTAACAATTTGCTTGGTGGCACTGGTAGTGACCAGTTCGTATTCAGTGAAGCTATTTCTTTTAATACAGTAGACATCATTGCTGACTTCTCCACGGGAATTGACCAGTTAGTTCTGAGTAAAACCGTATTTGATTTTCTAAGCAGTGATGTCGGTATAGGGTTGAGCGATACGTCAGACTTTGACTATGTTGAAGATGATGAATTCGCAGGAGATAGCAACGCGAGGATTGTTTATAGTGTAACCAGCGGTAGTCTCTTCTACAACCAAGATGGTGCTACAGCAGGTTTTGGTACTGGTGGTGAGTTTGCAGTTTTAGATCCTTTGACTGCTAACGATTTTGTGATTATTGCTTAATCTGGAGTTATAATCCACTTTCGACACCCCAAGTGTCCGATACAAAAAAGCTAACATAAGCTAACAATAGCCAGCTTTTTCTTCATGCTTCATTATAGAAGTGTCGGCACTATGTAGAGATGTTCCATGGAACGTCTCTACCACGGTCAACCTGACCGCTTCTTTTTCTAAATTAATCGCAGCATTGACATCTCTATCACGCTCAAAACCACAGTTATCACATTGAAACACTCTTTGAGACAGTGACAGAGATGCCTTACTACCACAATGAGAGCAAGTCTTACTACTAGGATAAAATCTATCCACAATTACTAACTTACTGCCATATAGTTGAGTTTTGTATTCTAACAAAAAAGTGCAAAGTTTTGGCTAATGGTGTCTCAAAATAGGTGCATTTTTCTTTGTCGGATTTGGAAAATTGAGGATATCCAAACAGTTAAAACTGTTCCCAGTTAAGAGTTAAAAGTTCCCTGCCCTCACAGACAACTTATTCAGCAAGCCCTAAATTAGGACTTACGCACTGTACAAATTAACCATCATGTGCAGGATTTTAGGGATAAAGTTTATACAAATAGCGATAGCGAAGCGCTGCTGCAAGCAGTTCGCCCAAAAATCATGGTGTTTTTATAGGTTTGATATTTTTGGCTTTATAAAATGTTTCTAAACTATCACTATCACCCACAAAACGCCAATGCCAAGGTTCATAACTGACACCTTGCAGATTATCTTGAGGAAAGGAAATTTCAAAACCAAACTTGGCAGCATTGGCTTGTAACCACTGATAAGCTTTAGTATTTTCAAAATTGGCTTGTAAATTAGTGGCTGGTACTGCACCATCGCCAATATCTACAGCATAGCCTGTATGATGTTCACTATGATTAGGGGGTGCGCTCAGAGACGCTCTTTCTGCTGGAGTTTGGTTACGTTGTGCGCCAATATCAAAAAATAACTGCTTTTGCTCTTGTACGGAACGAAAGCCAGAAATTGGCACTAAAATTACACCCGCACTTCTGGCCGCTTGTACCATGGCTTGAAATTTGACAGCAGCAGATTTTCGCATTCTGATCCTATTGTCAGCCGTAATTGGGGCTAATTCTGACTCTGGTGCTTCTGAATATGGGAAATGTCCCAGAACTGTATCATCCTTACCAGGAGTATTATTAGCTACCGATGTAGAGCTAATCGCTTCCGGCTCGGAATTGGGAGTTTGCTGAGGTGTTGTCAGAGAAAATAAAAAACCACTAGAGACAGCCAGCAGCAAAAATCCAGCAAATCCACTGATGATTACAACTTGTGGTTTTAATTTTAAACTACTTACAGCATCAGAATTATCACGAATAGCTATGGGAATATCATCATCAGAGTGAGGAGAGGAATTGTGTGTTTTTTTGGGAAACCCAGCTTTATTCAAGTTTTTGCTCCTATTTGTGTTTAATGGTTAAAGAAGGTCAAAGGCACGAGTTTTTTGCATTTTTAATTCTTAATTATTTTAGGTGTAATTTTGATAGATATTTTAGAACTATATCTCCGATTAGTAGGATTAATCCTGATAGGATTTATACTAGGACGTAAATTACCCGGTAGTGCTTCCATTTACATAGGTCAGTTTCTCTATTGGGTGGGAGTACCTATTGGTATTATTGGTTTTTTACTGCAAACAGACTTATCAGGACAAATTTGGATTGCACCGATAATAGCTCATTTGGCAATCTTTTTGGGGGCATTATTAGCTTGGTTAAGAATCAAAGTAAAAGGTCATTTCACCAACTCAGTCCCCCAAAGAGCAACTCAAGGTAGTCTGATTCTAGCAGCAATGGTAGGTAATACAGGTTATCTGGGTTTTCCCATAACTTTAGCAATGGTAGGTAAAGAATATTTTGCCTGGGCTTTATTTTATGATATGTTAGGTTCACTCTTTGGCGCTTATGGTTTAGGTGTGGTTTTAGCCGCTAAATTCGGCAATAATATCCAAAATCGCATCCAAGTAGCAAAGGTAATTTTTATTAACCCCGCGCTGTGGAGTTTTGTATTTGGTTTACTGTTGCGTCAAGTCGCGCTTCCTGAGTCAGTAGTATTTTTGTTAGAAAAATTGGCTTGGAGTACAGTAGCTTTATCCTTAATGTTAATTGGTATGAGACTTTCACAATTAAAATCTTGGACTAAATTACCACAAGCGGGGAGTAGCATCTTCATTAAAATGGTACTAGTTCCCCTGATTTTAGGTAGTACCCTCTCTCTTTTTGGTGTCACTGGTAAAGCAGCGCAGGTGATAGTTTTGCAAATGGCCATGCCTCCAGCTTTAGCTACACTGGTAATAACAGAAACCTTTGATTTAGATCGTGATTTGGCTGTCACCGCTTTAGCAATGGGGATTATAGTCTTGTTATTTACTCTCCCTCTTTGGTTATGGCTGTTTTAATTAAAAGCGGAAAAGTAGAGATGTTTCATGGTCTCTACAGAAATCCTCGATAATATTTGGATTATGTGACTACTAAATTATGCTTTTTTGCTAGTTCGGAAGGACTAATATATTCGTAATGTTCAAAAGGTTGATGAATCCAAGGATTATCGGGCAGATAATCAGTATAGTAATCTGGAACAACAACAGAACAAGCTTTATACCAAATTACAGCGGTGCGAATTTCTGCAATGGAGGATTGTCCATAGGAGTATAACCACGGAACTATTTTCTGAATAGTGACACCAGAATCTACTAAATCATCTACAAGCAAAATCCGCGAACCTAAATTTTCACTAGTCATGGTTAATTGACGGGAAATAAGTAAATTATTTCTCTCTTGTTTACCCATGTCGCTGTAAGATGAAGTAGATAAAATTGCCAAAGGTTGATTGTAGATACGGGAAAGAATATCTCCTACACGCAGTCCCCCCCTAGCTAAACAGACAATTTGGTTAAATTCCCAGCCTGATTGATAAATTTTAACGGCTAATTGTTCAATTTTGTGGTGATAATCTGGCCAAGAAATGTAAAGGTCTGACATAGGATTAAAAAAGTGTGCTAATAATTATCAATTGTCAACTAAGATGGGTGTAATTTATGGTTAAGGATAATTCCGATAATAAGGATTTTTACCAATCGCTAACCAGTAAAAAATTAGATTTAAAAACCAAACTAGCTTATGGTGCTGGAGATTTGGGTCCTGCTATTACTGCAAATATTGCTGTCTTTTACATGATGGTTTTCTTTACTAATGTAGCCGGAATTTCAGCAGGTTTGGCAGGTAGTATTTTGATGATTGGCAAAATTTGGGATGGTATCAATGATCCTATGGTGGGAATGCTAACTGATAAAACCCAATCCCGTCGTTGGGGTCGTCGTCTACCTTGGCTTTTATATGGTGCGATTCCTTTTGGTGTTTTCTTTTTCTTACAATGGATTGTCCCCCAATTTACTGCGGATAAAAACATTAATGTTTGGTGTTTATTTTGGTATTATGTAGCTATTGGGATTGTATCTCAGGCTTTTTTTACCGTTGTAAATTTGCCTTATACAGCCATGACTCCTGAATTAACTCAAGATTATGATGAACGGACTAGTTTAAATAGTTTTCGGTTTACGTTTTCGATTGGTGGCAGTATTTTATCATTAATTTTATCAAAAATTATTTTCTCACAAATTAGCGATCGCCAACAACAGTATTTAGTTTTAGCCGCAATTTGTACTGTAATTTCTATTTTATCTTTGTATTGGTGCGTTTATGGTGTGCGCGATCGCATTTTGGCTTTTGAAGCTAAACGTATACAATTACCAAAAGAGGCAGAAATTCCCTTTTTTGAACAGCTAAAAATCGTCTTTACTAATAAACCCTTTCTCTTTGTAATTGCTATCTATCTTTTTTCTTGGTTAGGTGTGCAAATCACAGCCAGTATTATTCCCTATTTTGTCGTTAACTGTATGAAACTTAAAGAGGGAGATGTCCCTACGGTGATGATTGCAGTTCAAGGAACGGCTTTATTTATGTTATTTATTTGGAGTTATTTAAGTCAAAAAATTGGTAAAAAACTGGTTTATTTTCTAGGAATGAGTTCTTGGATTATTGCTGCTGGTGGATTATTTTTCTTACAGCCTGATCAAATTGGTTTAATGTATATGATGGCTATAATGGCAGGTGTGGGAGTTTCTACAGCTTATCTAATTCCCTGGTCAATGATACCTGATATTATTGAATTAGATGAATTACAAACCGGACAAAGACGAGAAGGAATTTTCTATGGTTTCATGGTTTTACTGCAAAAATTTGGTTTAGCTTTGGGGCTATTTTTAGTCGGTAATACTTTACAAGCTTATGGTTTTAAAGAGGCTGTTATTGGACAAAGTTCCTTACCTGTACAACCAGAATCTGCACTTTTAGCTATTCGTATCGCTGTTGGACCAATACCAACTGTTTGTTTAATAGCAGGTTTGGTGTTAATGTACTTTTATCCCATTACCCGCGAAATGCACGCAGAAATAATGCTAAAACTACAAGAAAAACGAGAACGAATATAGCGTTTCCTAGTCTAATGAGGTACAAAATCATCTGTGTTTATCTGCGTTTATCTGCGTTTAGTTCTGACTTATTGTACCTTACTTGCATGGGAATTGCTATATAAAGATTTAAAAGTTATATAGCAACGAGTAAAGAATAGTTAACAAAGTTGAAAGTTTTTTGGTAGACAATGCCCACCGTACATAATATTACAAAAATCAAATATTATTTCTATATAAATTATCTCTTCGATGTTATAATCAACTAAGTTAGATGATCAATAAGTAAATCTCTTCCAACAAATACTAGAGAAGAAAACCATGACATCATCTCTTTATGAAACAGATTACAACCAATGGACACAAGATACTATCCAACAAATCCAAAACCGTGATTTTGAAAACATAGATTGGGATAACTTAATCGAAGAACTAGAAATTATGGGAAAAAACGACAAACGCGCCCTAATTAGTCTGTTAACCCGTGTTCTAGAACATCTCCTCAAATTGTCTTACTGGGAATCTGAAAAACCAAGATCCGGTAATCACTGGGCTGCGGAAATTGTCAACTTTCGCGCCCAAATTCAAGGACATTTGGAAGATAGTCCTAGTCTTAATTCTCAATTACAAACGTTCTACGAAAAAGCTCATCCCGTCGCTATTAAATCCGTTTCCAAGTTATGTTCACTTCCCCCAGATGCTCAGATTAGCCTATTGCAAGCCCTAGATGACAACTGGTTTCCAAATGACATCTCAAATGATTAAATATCACAATATTCAACAGCAGAAGCAGATACAATTTACATAATGAACTCTACACAAGAACAACTAAAACTCAAATTAACACAGGCTTTAGTGGCTGCTTTTGGTACAGATTACACCAATACAGATCCAATTTTGGTTTCTGCAAGTAATCCTAAATTTGGTGACTATCAGGCTAATGTAGCTTTATCCTTGAGTAAAAAGTTAGGAAAGCCACCCAGAATTATCGCTGGGGAAATTGTCAATAAACTAGATGTATCTGATATTTGTGAACCTCCAGAAATTGCTGGACCCGGTTTTATTAACCTCAAATTACAAACATCTTATTTAGAAGCACAACTTAACGCCATTCAATTAGATTCTAGATTGGGAATACCTAAAGCGACAATTCCCCAAAAGCAAATTGTGGATTTTTCTAGTCCGAATATTGCTAAAGAAATGCACGTTGGACATTTACGTTCTACGATTATTGGTGATTCCATTGCCCGGATTTTAGAATTTTGTGGTCATGATGTTTTAAGATTAAATCATGTTGGTGATTGGGGTACGCAATTTGGGATGTTAATTACCTATTTGCGGGAAGTTTATCCAGAAGCACTCACTACCGCAAATGCTTTAAATATTGGCGATTTAGTTAATTTTTACCGCCAAGCTAAACAACGATTTGATGAAGATCCGGTGTTTCAAGAAAGTTCCCGTCAAGAAGTTGTGAGATTACAAGCTGGTGCAGAAGATACGCTTCATGCCTGGAAATTGTTATGTGAACAATCTCGACAGGAATTTAAAATCATTTATGATTTACTGAATATCCAATTAATAGAAAGAGGTGAATCTTTTTATAATCCTTTATTACCAAAAGTTGTTAAAGATTTAGCAGCAACAGGATTGTTAGAAGAAAGTCAAGGGGCAAAATGTGTTTTCTTGGATGGTTTTACTAACAGAGAAGGTAATCCTTTACCCTTAATTGTCCAAAAATCAGACGGTGGTTATAACTACGCAACCACAGATTTAGCAGCTTTAGGTTATCGGATTCAAGAAGATAAGGCCAAGCGGATAATTTATGTGACAGACGAAGGACAATCTAACCACTTTGCCCAATTTTTCCAAGTAGCAAAAAAAGCAAATTGGATTCCTGATGATGTGGAATTAGTTCATGTTCCTTTTGGGTTAGTATTAGGTGAAGATGGGAAAAAATTTAAAACTCGTTCTGGGGATACTGTGCGGTTACGAGATTTATTAGATGAAGCTATTAACCGCGCTCGTGCAGACATAGAAAAGAGATTACAAGAAGACGGACGCACAGAAACAGAGGAATTTATCCAAAATGTCGCCGAAGTAGTGGGAATTAGTGCAGTTAAATATGCTGATTTAAGCCAAAATCGCACCAGCAGTTATGTCTTTAGTTATGACAAAATGTTATCTCTCAAAGGCAATACAGCCCCTTATCTTCTCTATGCTTATGTGAGGATTCAAGGTATTAGTCGTCAAGGGAATATTGACTTTACCAACTTGGGAATAAATCGTCAAATCTTACTAAAAGAAGATGCAGAATTAACTTTAGCTAAACATCTCTTACAACTTGATGAAGTGATTAAGGAAGTTGAGCAGGATTTATTGCCAAATCGTTTGTGTGATTATTTGTATCAACTCAGCGATAAGTTTAACAAATTCTATGAAAATTGTCCTGTTCTCAAATCAGAAGAACCTGCTAGAACTTCGCGGTTAATGTTATGTGATTTAACTGCAAAAACTCTCAAGTTGGGATTATCTTTGTTAGGAATTAAGGTATTAGAAAGGATGTAAATACAAGCATTGGGTAGGGGTTTAGCTTTTGCTAAATCCTGACATAATATCAAACAGATTCAATATTTTCTTGATCATATTCCGGTATTGTTCTAAATTTATCCATTGCTAAATTTCATCTTTATATTGACAACTCCTGATGTAATATTATAAAATAGAGAGGGTTAAAGTTTATCAAAAATAAATTATGGGAATTGAAGAATTATTACTACCATTTCGAGAAGAAATATTAAAGATTGCCACTAAATATGGTGCTGATAATTTGCGGGTTTTTGGTTCTGTCGCTAGAGGTGAAGCAACAGCAGATAGTGATGTAGATTTTTTAGTAGAACTTAAACCACAAAGTAGTTTATTTGATTATATTGGTTTAATGCAGGATTTAGGAGCATTGCTAGGACGAAAAGTGGATATTGCTGAACCTGATAATTTACATGAATTAATTAGAGATAAAGTATTAGGTGAAGCTGTACCGTTGTGAAAGATGAGCGTTTATATTTAAGTAATATTCAAGAATGTATTGAACGGATAGAGGAATATACAAAAGGTGGTAAGGAAGATTGAACAGAATTTATCTGATTTAAAAAGACAAGTTACAGCGATTATGGAAAATTTATAACAGATGGTAAGGGTTTATCATTGCTAAACCCTGCTAATATATTTTAATGTTATTGAATATTAAGCCACCTTCATTAATTGTTCCAAAGATTTAACTACAGGTAAAGGTTTACCATCTTCTTGATATTCGGCAATTAGCATTTCTATAACTTCCTGAGCATTTTTAATAGCTTCTTCATAAGTATTACCATGAGTATGATATTTTTGAGTAGGAAATTCAGGTAAATGAACTAAATAACATTTATCTTCACTACTCCATTGAATAATAATTGTGTAATGTAAATTCATTCTTCTGACTCCTCTTCTTGAATTGATTTTAATTTTACTAATTTTTCGGTAACTTCTTTTTCTATATATAGTTTAGCATCATCTCCATCTTTACCAGATATGGTAATCGGATCACTAGGTAATAAAGGATGATACCACCGGGTATGACTTCCTTTTGCTGAACGGTAAATAAACCCTGCTTTTTTGAGTAAACTTTTCAATTCTCTGATTTTTTTAGGCATTTTTCATGGGTTTTATGAGGTTTATATCTATGTTGGGTTTAACATTAAATTTAGGGGTTTAGAAATGATATAAGAAACCCACCCCCAACCTCCTTCTCGCTTGCGAGGAGGAGGCTATGATTTACCTTGTTTAAGTGCATATCGCTATAATTAGGGGTTTAGCCAGTGTTTCCTGAAAGAGGGTGATCTGATATCTTGAGGATGTCAGTTATCTTGTGTTTGAGTAACCTTTTCTAGTATACTTATTATATCATCAATATCTGGACCTTTTGCTATACCGAGATTGAAAGCAACTTCTATAAGTTCCAACTTACGATTAAAGTTCTTCTCAATCTGCGGAAAACCTTTCATCTTAGTATTACAAGGTAGATAAACTTTTGCTAGCGATAGAATTTCATTAACAATTCTACCATGCAATAAATGTCCATTAATATGCCACAGAATACATTGATAAAGACAAACTAAAGCATCAAGCACAATTTGTGGTTCAGTGATGCGATTTTTTAGCTGATCTAAAACAAAAGATGCTACCTTTTCTACATCTATAAGTTTAGCTCGCCATTCCCCAGGTTGACCAAGACTGATAATTCTCGCTAAAGCCCAAAAAGCTTTTTGACGTAAAGCTAAAGGTGAATTAGCTTGAATAATAGATTGCAATCTAGTGATATTTTTAGTAGAAGGTTCTGCACAAATTCCAAAGGAGTTAAGTAAATAAACAGCACGGGGTTGGTTTGATATTTCTGAGAATTGTTGGTAAATTAACTCGCCAAAATCTGACCACAAAAGTTTTCCAGGAGTATGGGCGATCGCTGAATATAGTTCATTATTAGATTGAAATCGAGATAAACCAGACTCAAATTGTCGCAGAATCCAACTATGATATCTTTGTTCTAATTCTCTAGTTTGAAAGTCAGCAGCATCGGAAGGTAGAACTTGGATAATATTAGATAAAGCCATCACTGCTACTGTTTGCCTTGTTTTTTGCAAATCAGCTTTAATATTACTTCCTTGTTCCAACCATTGCAGCAAACTTTGCACAATTGATAGACGATTTCCGGCTTCACGAGTTTGACTTTCTAGTTGTCTTCTTTCCTGCTGAACCCTTCCATTTTGGAATCCTGATTGAGAAAGGCTTAATGTCACCCTACCCCACTGAGTAAATTGTACCAGAACACTAGGATCTGGTTCGCTGCCTATCCGTGCGCGGGGAATATTGGGAATAGGAATGGGAGTAACAGATGCTGGTATTGGGTCATCAATAGTATCTCCGTCTGTGTCCGGTTCTTCCTCAGAAACTAATAACGGGAAACGACAATCTGGACGATCTCGATGTACAAGTGTCAACCATAATCGCTCATCAAATGTATATTCAACTTCCAAGTTTAAATAATCCCCTGGTTGAATATTAGCAGCCCTAATTTTCTCGGCATTAACGTAGCGTCTACGTTGTAAAGTTGTATTTTGGTTTGGTTTTGAACCCATACCCACCCAAACATTAAATTCAATCCGACCTTTTTCCATCATTGGGAAACGAAATCCATTCAAAGTTGTTCGATAAGGATATTTTTGCCCCTGAGAAATTAATAATTCTAGTTGAGATTCTTCAGTATTGGAATCTTTAACTTCTAGCGAAATACTTGTGGGGTTAATCCCACTTACACGAGGTTCTAATGTACCAGAAGCATAAAGTGCAGCACCACGAGCAACAGCTAAATCTGGATCTCCTTGTGAGAGAATTAATGTTCCTGGTAAAAGTCTTTCTAAACGCTCCGTAACCATTGGAAAATAGGTCATTCCACCGTTGAGAAGAATTGCATCTATTTTCGGTAGTTTGCCTAATGTATCTTTGGCTTTTAATAGCACATCCAAAACCGGGACAACAAAGGTATCACGACGATCTGTAAATGGAGATTCATCAAAAGCCGTTTTTGGGTCTAATTTATCAATTAATTCAGGTTGAATGTCTAGACATAACAGGTCTTTTAGTGCTTCCTGCATCTGACGATAGTTGATACTATAGAATATAGAAAAATTACCATCTAAAGCAACATATTCAAATGGCAATTTGAACTCTTCTTTATCTTGACTAAAAATATATTCTGCTCCCCACACTTGCTTAAATTTTTCGGCATAAATTCTCAATTCATGGCGGAGTTTTTTCTGATCAGGTGCAGATAATTTTTGGATTCTGCTATATTTATCAAATAGGTAATCAACAATTTTTTCATCAACTTGATCACCACCTACTCTGGTACGAGAACCAATGGAAATATCATCAATAATAAATTGGGAAATATCGCTATTCCATTCAACTTGATGTAGTGAAGTATCTAATGTTCCACCACCTAAGTCATAAACTAGGATATTTAAAGAGCGACTGGTATCTAAATTAGGAAAAATTTCCCCATTAGTAAATCTGTGCAGAAAATCATATAAAGCTGCTTTTGGTTCTGCTAATAAAACAATATCATCTTCTTTCCAACCAGCTAATTTAGCTGCTTCTCTTGTTGCTTTTATGGCATCAGGTTCATAAGATGCAGGATGAGTAATCACTATACCTCCTCCCACATCAACTTGTTGGTTAATTAACTGCTGACGACAGAATTTTAAAACTTCACCGGCTGCTTTTTCCGGTTTAATCTTACCAATATTCAATTCATATTCAAAAGTTTCACCATCTTTGAGAGTACCAATATCATGTTTCCAAGCTAGAATCGTTTGATCTCTAAAAGCATAGTATTGACTACGGACGTGCTTCCCAATGTCTGATTTATCTAATTGAGAGAAGCGGACAGAAGAAGGAATTAATGCTGTACTTTGTAACCCTCCCATCTCACTTTTTACAGGAATACTAATAGCATTTGCAGCCAATCTTTGTTGTGGTGTTTGTCTTGCTTGTGCTATCACAGTATTGGTAGTTCCTAAATCAATACCCAAATAGGTAGGACGCAGAACATTTGTGAGAAATTCAATATGATCTGCTGTTTCTCTTAGTCTATTTCCTATGTGGGTATTACCAATAGCTACAGTTTTAATTCCTTTCTTTTTAAGCTGTGCAAATAAATTTGCATAGTCATTATCATTACTAACTACAGCAATGATTTTAATACCTAGCTGAGAATTATCAATTAATTCTTTTGCAGTGCGAAAAATTAAATTATCAACTTCCTGGCGAACAATATCAACTCCAGGAGTTAATTCAAATCGGTATTCTAAAGCACGTAATTTACTACCATAGATTGCACGAACGGCTGGAGTGTTGGAAAATGCCCGACGTTCCTTGACATTACCATACTGTCTACAAATATCTTCTATTTCTTGAAGTTCGGGTTTGATATTATCCAGATCAAGTAAAATTGCTACGTTAGTCATCTTTCATTCTCCCCTGGTTTTGTGTGTAATTTGGTGATTTAAAATCTGTACGGATTTAGCAATGCTAATTGGTGACACATTCAGCTACAAATGGCTTATCTGTTAGTTTCTATACCCGCCATGAAATTAATTTCATGGCTAATAGCCAAAGTTTACTAAAGTAAACTAGAGATTTTTGATTATTAGTCATCTTCAGATGACTTTTGCTATGAGACTGGGAATTAATTCCCAGTCGTGTTATCAGTTCTAGCTGAATTTCAAAGCAATGATCTTTTTACCCCTCCTGATTTATGAACTATTGCATTTAATTTATTTATGGCTATTTAACTCTCTCACTTTTGCAGGTGTAATAACTGTTTCTCCTACTTTCCATCCTTGTTGAATACACTCTACTTGTTTAATTTCCTGTTCATTTGCAAACGCTTTTCCTTCCATATAGGCATATTCTGAAAGTTGATTTTGAGATAGTTCTAATTTACCTTTCAATGATTTAGGGTAAGGTTCTATTCCCAACTCCTGAAATGTTTCCATCAGGTTACGCAGGATAATAAATAGGCTCAAAGCTTTGTCAGAATCAAGTTCTGGTTCTCCCGTTTCTTCTATTTGCAATTCTAATAAACTAATCATCTGCTGTATTTGATTTAAAGCAGGTTGTCTACCATTTTGGAGAGCATTAGCTATGTAAATTACAGCTTCTTGGCGTGCTTGGTTACGAGTTTTTTCTAACTGCTGTTCTAGTGCTAATTTTTCTCGTTCTAAAATATTAATTTGAGTTCTCAAGTCTCTCTCAATTTGATCCTTCTCTTGATCCTTAGATTGAGCATAGTCAGCAATGATGTCAGCACGGGTTAATCGAAAACGCCTCATCAAAGCCATGCTAAACTCTCCAAGTTTAAAGTTTAAACCTGCGGCAATTATTTCCTGAAAAGCTTTTGATGCTGCAAACATTGGTTTAGCATCTTCAGGAACTAATTCTGGTAGTTGGGCAATAATGAAATAAGTTTTATATTGATTGTTATGAAAGTAATCTATGGTTTCATTCAGTTGAGTTTTTCTATTAATTCTCTCAGCATCTATCTTGCCATCTACAAATCCATATTTATCGTGATTAATTATGACTTTAATAGCTGTCTGGGATGCTTGATAAACTTCCTGCGGTGTGAGTCTTTTATATCTGGAAATCTCCTGATAAAATTCATCTGCTTCCGCTTTTTCTGATTGGGGAACTATGCTTAATATTTCCACCCAAGATTCCTGATGATGTTCGTTAAGGATGCGAATAGCATTTTGGATGATTTTTGCTCGGTTTTCCAGTTCTTGCTGGGGACGCGGGGTAAAATATTTATAGGAGTCTTCTATAAATAATAAAAATTGTCCCCAGGGATTTTTTTCTAAAGTTTCTAGATCAAATGCTTCCTTTAAAGAGAGAAAATTGGTTTGATTTTCTTTTTTCTGTAGACGAGGACGAGCTAGTACAGAATCTTTCTGAGGCTTGATGATTGGTTTGAGAGTGTGGTTATCCATCAAATTTAGCATCCATTTAACTGCTTGATATAATAAATAATATGTCATCTAACATAATAATTGCATCCAAGCGTAGTTGTAAAGGTGTTACCTGTTTATTTTTCCTAAATTTTGTTGCTACAGGACTTTTTAGCACAGGAAAGCGATACTTTTCGCCATTATAGACATCATTAGGTAGTATCTGTACAAAAAAAGAAAGGAATGCCTGTAATAACAAACACTCCCAGTAACGGATGATAAAAAATACAACCCATTTTCATCTGCATTCAATCTCAAGAACCTGCAAAAACTTCGTGGTTAATTTAATGATATTCTTCCCTTACCATTTTTCCGCCCAATAAACAATTTCTGAAGATGCAATATCAATGGCTACACCATAACTATGATTCCATTTGGAACCAGGTTGGCTTTTATCTAAAAAAACCGTAAAATTAGGCGATCGCAATTTAATTACTGGTGAATTGAAACCGGAAATAATCAATAAAGCGATCGCTTCGCTTTTGGGGATGTGGGGGTGCGATAGCGAGGCACTGCTGCAAGCAATTCGCTTTTTGAGGTGTGGAGGGGTGCGATAGCGAGGCGCTGCTGCAAGTAGTTCGCTTTTGGGATGTGGGGGGGCGATAGCGAAGCGCTGCTGCAAGCAGTTCGCTTTTTGGGGATGTGGAGAATCGAGAACTAATCATCTCTATTTCCACGAGTTAAATAACGGACTTCTTCCAATAAAATATTAAATCGCTGATCGCTTTCAGCTTGTCTTTGTTTGATCAATTCCATTTCACGCTGATTTTGAGCAGCTACTTGTAGCAATTCTTGAGCCGTTACTCTCAACCCATCTATGCTATCTTTAACTTCAGTTATACTTTCCCTAACTTCAGTCACACTTTCTCGCAACTCAGTCACACTTTCTCGCAACTCAGTCACACTGGAAGCCAAATCATCAAGCATTTCATCATTCCACCGTTGTACAGTCATAGTATGTTCTTAATATTGCAATTAAACTAATATTCTAATTATACCAAAGATATCGCTTGTTTGGGAATGTGAGAGGGCGATAGCGAAGCGCTGCTGCAAGCAGTTCGCTGTTTGGGGATGTGGGATGCGATCGTCCCAGTGCTGACTTGTCAGATCGCTCTCAATGGAGAAATTTTTGGAATTAATCTGTTAAAATTGGTTCAGGTAAACAACTCCAAATGTAAAATCAATGAAAATTAAAGCTATTATTTATCCTGCCCAAGAAGGGGGTTACTGGGCTGAAGTACCTGCACTTCCTGGTTGTATAACAGAAGGGGATACAATGGAAGAATTAATTAATAATCTTCAAGATGCTATACAAGGTTGGCTAGAAGTAGCAAATGAAATTCAAAAACCAGATCCAATCTCACAAGTGGCTGAATCTGTTAATGAAGCTTTACGATTTCTGATTAGAATTACTAGAGAAAATAAAGCTATATTTTAATTGTTCGCTTTTTGGGATGTGAGGGGCGTAAGCGTTGCGCTGCTGCAAGCAGTTCGCTTTGATAATGAGGGTTTTGGAGGTGCGTAAGCGTTGCGCTCCGTAGGAATCGCTTGTAGATAATGTGAAAAGCTTGTTCAATTTCTGATGAATAATTTCTAATAGCTATAGAAACATAAATTTGAGCGATTAACTGTAATGACTATCAAAGAATTACTCTTACAAGAAATTGACAACACTCCCAACGAAATCCTAGAGGATTTGTTTGGCTTTTTGCAATCACTGAAAACGGAGCCAAAACATCCTCCAAACACCTATCAAGAACTCTTAGAACGAATTGATTATCTTGAAGCAATAGTAGGTATTCGTAAAGGACTAGATGAGTTTGAGCAAGGTCAAGGAATTCCAGCCGAGCAAGCTTTAGCAAGCTTACAACAAAAATTTAACATTCCTCCTCGTTCATGAATTATCAAGTTATTATTCAACCTGCTGCCTTTCAAGAAATCGAAACTTCCTATCGTTGGATGTGCGATAATCTGAGTCCTGAATTGGCAAATAATTGGTACTACGAACTTCAAGATGCTATAGCATCATTACAAAAATTTCCTAATCGCTGTACCATAACACCAGAAGCTAAAGTAATTGGTCGTGAAATTCGGCAACTCTAGATCGGGAAAAAAAGAAAATATCGAGTTTTATTTGTAGTCGAGGAAGATGTTATCGCAATTCTTCATGTTCGGCACAGTCGCCAATCTTATCTAGGTAAAGAATCTGAATGATTATTGTCAGCGATAGCGAGGCGCGACCTAGTAATCGCTTTTGGGATGTGGGGGCAAGCGCTGACTTGTCAGTTCGCTTTTTGGGATATGTAGGGGCGATCGGGGCAACATAAATTATTGAGAGCGATCGTTCCTGGGATGGAAGGTATAATTGGGGGATGCGATCGTTGTGTCATGGTGTACGTTTATGAGTGAATTATCTTTAAAAGTCCATGCTTTCTGGGATGAAGAGGCTCAAGTCTGGACTGCCTCTAGTGAAGATGTACCCGGTTTAGTAACAGAAGCTAGTTCTTTAGAAGATTTAGAGCAGAAGCTCATGATTATGGTTCCGGAGCTTTTAGAACTGAATCAAGTGATCTCAGGTGATTCAGGTCAAGAAATTTCCATCGATCTCATTAGTCAACGGATTAGTAAAATCCTAGTAAATGTGTGATATGGCAAAATCATTTACTCCTGAACTTAAGAAAATCCTTGATGGAGCAGGTTGCTACTTTGAACGAAGTGGCAAAGGAGATCATGAAATTTGGTACAGTCCACTCACACAAAGAAGATTTGTGGTTGACCAATTTATCAAATCTCGGCACACAGCTAATGCAATTCTGAAGCAAGCCGGATTACCTAAAGCCTTTTAGAATGATTGTTTTTGAGGGAGTAAGGACGATCGCTTTTTAGAAGATATGGGAGGGCGATAGCGCAAGCCCTGACTTGTCAGTTCGCTTTTTGGGGGATGTGGGAGTGCGATAGCGCCAGCGCTGCTGCAAGCAGTTCGCTTTGATGCTTTCAGGAATGGTAAAGGAAATAAACTGAGGTATAATAGAACTAACAAGCAAATAAAGACTAGGAAAATAGATATGATTACAGTAGAATTTCAAACCACTATTGAAAATGGGATGATCAAAATTCCCGAACAGTACCAACAACAATTAAAACAACCCAATATAGTTAAAGTCACTCTTCAACAAGACACTTCTGAACAGTCTGGAAATTACCTCCAATATTTATTAGAACATCCGTTAAATATAGAAAAATTAACTCCAATGAAACGAGAAGAAATTTACGAAAACGAATAAAAAAATGACATTTTTAGATTCAAATATCTGGATATATGCCAAATATCTGGATATATGCACTTAATCAGAGTCAAGATATCCAAAAACATCAAATTGCTAACCATCTAGCCACACAAACAGGACTTTATTTAAGTACTCAGGTAATCAATGAAGTTTGTGTAAACTTAATCAAAAAAGGAAATTTTTATGAAAATCAAATTCAAAATCTTATTCAAGGTTTTTATCAAATTCATCATATCATTGAACTTGATTTGAATATATTGTTAACAGCATCCACATTAAGAACAAAATATTTATTCTCATTTTGGGATAGTTTAATTATCGCCAGCGCACTATCAGTTAATGTGAATCAACTCTATTCAGAGGATATGCAACACGGTTTTACAGTGGAAGGATTACAAATTATTAATCCTTTTCTCTAAGCGATCGCTTTTTGGGGATGTGAGGGGCGATAGCGAAGCGCTCCGTAGGAATCGCTGTTTTGGGGATGTAGGAAGAGCGATACCTACGGTAAGCTTAAGCTACCGCTAACGCCAATAGCTCATCAAAACTTTTACAGTTATAATTATTAACAACCCAGTAAGTTATATTCGCCGCTATGAATAACGCATTACAATATATTTGTGATTCAGAAGGGCAAACAGTTTCCGTAGTTGTACCCATTGCCCTTTGGCAAGAAATAATGGCTGAGAGAGAAACCGCTTATCTATTAAGCAGTTCAGCCATGAAAGCAAGATTACTTGCAGCTAGAAAACGTCAAGAGGGAATTTCTTTGGAAGCAGCCTGTGAAAAACTTGGAATTTGATATGGATGCTTTTGAGGACTTAGCTTGGTGGATCGAAACTGATCGTAAAAAAGCATTAAAAATCATTAAACTAATTCGTGAAGTACAACGTAATCCATTTGAAGGCACAGGACAACCCGAAGCCCTAAAACACGATCTATCTGGCTGCTGGTCAAGGCGAATAGATCAAGAACATCGTCTAGTTTATGAAGTCCTAGAGCATAAAATCAGAATTTTAGCTTGCCGCTTTCATTACTAGAAATTTCTTTTGGGGAGGTTGCCATCAGGACGGATTGCCAATGGTTTTGAAATCCATCCAGATTGGGCTATTGAAATTCTCTCTCCCAATCGGAGATATAAACAAGTCCTATCCAAATTACTACACTTCGCTGAGTATGGTACTGAGTTGGGTTGGTTGCTTGATCCCGAAGATGAGAGTATTTTAGTAGTAGACAGCGATCGCCGAGTTAGGGAACTTAAAAATAGCGATCACTTACCAGTTCTTACAGGGGTTGAATTAGATATAACTGTTCAAGAAGTATTTAGCTGGTTAAATTTATAACATAATTTATTGTTGTGAATGTGGAAAAGCTCTGTACAAATCGCTTTTTGGGGTGTGGGAGTGCGATCGCTGCTATAATACAAACAGTTACTCTTTTTTGGAAAAAACACTATGGAATTAGTCACCTTAAATCAATCAGGACATCTGCAAATTCCTGAAATTATTAGACAACAGTTAGGTTTAAATAATCAATCAAAACTATCATTAGAAGTTCAAGACGGAAAACTAATTTTAAAACCCATCAAAGAAGAACCATCACTTTACTATGAAGGTCATGTATTAGTCTCCGATGTGGAATTATTAACAGATGCTAATTCAATAATTGAAGAACTCAAAAATGAAAGAATGAATCAAGTAATTTCATGGTAAAAATATTATTTGATACATCAGTATTCTCTCTTTATTTATGAATCAAAATATTATTAATACTTTACATCAACAGGGTTTAGATCATTATCGTAGTGCTAATTATCAACAAGCAATTGCTAGTTTTGATGCAGCTTTAGAATTATCGGCTAATTTTTCCACTGCGTATATTAATCGTGGTAATATCTTTCATATTTTAGGTAATTATGAAAAAGCGATCGCTGATTATGACCAAGCTATAAATATTAATCCTAATTTGGCAGAAGCTTACCATAATCGTGGTAATAGTTATTATGCTTTGCAAAAATACCAAAATGCTATTAATGATTATAATCGTTCTCTAGAAATTAATCCTAATTTGGCTACAGCTTACTACAATCGCGGTTTAATTTATGCTCATCTCCAAAATTATCACCAAGCAATTAAGGATTTTAATCAAGCATTAACAATAGTTCCTGATGATATTCAAGTTTACTATCAACGGGGTTTAATTTATGGCAATCTAGGGGATTATCACCAAGCAATTAGCGATTATAATCAAGCATTACAAATTAATCCTGATTTAGATATAGTATATACTTTTCGAGCTAATGCACATCACCAATTAGGAAATTATGAAAATGCAATTACTGACTATAATCAATCATTACAAATTAATCCCCTTTTAGCTACAGCTTACTATGGACGGGGAACGGTGCGGGAGGCTATGCAGGATTTTGTCGGTGCAGTTGCAGATTATACTCAATCAATATCAATCACCCCAGAATTTGCTCCAGCATATTGCAAACGAGGTGACGCTCACAAGTTTTTAGGTAATATACAAGCAGCAATTAAAGACTATAACCAGGCTTTAACAATAGATTCTGACTTTTTAGCCGCCTATTATCACAGAGGAAATATTCTTTATAAAGTCAAAGATTTTACTGGTGCAGTTAGTGATTTCACTGAAGCTTTACGATTAGATCCCCAATCCGCTGTATTTTATAGCGATCGCGCTAATGCCCGTTATGCTCTGAATGACTATAAAAAAGCCATATCTGATTATACCCAAGCAATCAGTATTAACCCTAATTTAGCTGAAGACTGGTTTAATCGAGGTCGTAGCTACTTGCTCATAGGAGAATTAAAAGCAGCATTAACAGATTTAAACCAAGCAATACAATTACAACCACGTTATCCCCTAGCCTATTTAGTCAGAGCGGATATACATAGACAACTGGGGAATCAGTTAAACGCCATTACGGATTTCCGCAAATCCGCTGATCTTTATTCCCAGTCAGGAAATATACAATATTATCAGGAGATTATGAAGCTGATTTCCAGAATTTCCGAGGTGGGTTAACAATAGCGTCACCCACCACACCATGTTACCAATACATTACCAATACAGGTTACTCTATCGTAGATTTAATTTCTCGATAGCGTTCCTGAAGATCCTGAATCGTAAATAAGGTCTGAAATTGCAACCCAGCAGACTCATATAACGCCCCACCCCCTTGCAATCTATCTATCAGTGATATTACTGTATTTACAGTATAACCTGCTGCCTGTAATTTTTCCACGGCTTTGAGTGCAGATTGTCCAGTTGTTACCACATCTTCCAAAACTACGACTTTCGCACCCTGGGGTAAACTCGGACCTTCAATGTAAGCCATTGTACCATGTCCCTTGGCTTCCTTACGAATAATTAAAGCTGGTATCGGTCTATTTTCATAGACAGAGACTACACTCACTGCTGATACAATAGGATCAGCCCCTAAAGTTAAACCAGCTACAGCCTGAGTATCTTCAGGTAAGATATGTAACAATAGTCTCGCCATGGCTAAAGCACCCTGGGGATGAAGTGTTACTTGTTTCCCGTTAATATAGTAAGAACTACGTTGTCCAGAAGAGAGAACAAAATCACCCTCTTGATAAGCAAGCTGACAAAATAAATCTAGTAGCTGATGACGGAGAATAGTTAAGTCAGTAGTAATCGCCCAAATATTTGAGTTATTATGGGTTTGAGTGGAATAAGACATTATAAACCATGAAAAATTGTGTGAAACCAAAGCTAAAACTCAATAGAGTTTTCAAATTAAACATAAATTAAGACTTACTCAAGCAAGCATAGACTTTTATAGCCTTGTAAATAAAATGAGCGCGGAGGGACTTGAACCCCCGACCCACAGGACCGGAACCTGTTGCTCTATCCACTGAGCCACGCGCCCTTGCATATACATTTAACACTATAACATACTTTTTGAATTTAATGGGAATTTAATGACAAGAAATTTTCTGGGCTAACCAGTTTCAGTATGAAATTTAAAATAATTACACATTGTTTGTTACCGCTTGATTTTATACTAATATATTTATTTAGTTATTTTAACTACATTTTATTTTTAATTCATGGTCAGGATATGATTTAAAAATCAGCGGTAATTTACCAGGAATTATCTACAATTCAAAATGAATAAAAGTATATTTACTTGATTAAATATTTCCGAAAATCAAGGAGATGCAAATATCGTTATCAATCCTACACCATGATTAGAAATAATTGAGTACAATAAAAAGCATCAGTAAAAAATCTAGTTGTTAATATTAGCAATGGGAAAACGTCAAATCTCTTATTTATTGTTTACTTTGGCTTTATTGGGAATGATATTTTTCATGATTAGATTGGTAAGATTTTGGCATAAATTACCAAATTTTCCTTGTGAAAATGGGGGATTGATGATTAGCGAAAGTACAAAATATTATATTCATCCTGAGAAAATTGTAGTTCGCCCATGGTTAGGTGAACATAATGTATATGCTGTGTTTATGCTACCAAATAATTATTCACATGATCCTTTAATTAGAGTTAATTTACCAGTCAATCAAACCTTCTGCGGAGTTGTAGCAAATCGTAGTCAAACTATAGCTGGAATTAACGCTAAACCGGGACATTATTTAGTAAAAGCATATTTACAAACACGCACTGCAATGAAGTTTATTCTCACAGGTAAAATCAATGATCTCAAACAAGTAAAAAATTGGCAATTAGGTTATAGTCAAAAAGATAATTAATAGCCCTTTGGAGAACCATCACCGCGAGGATCGGCCGCTGCTTCTAGGGTATCATCTTCTGTAACTGTGATGGCATTTGCATTACCCCAAGGTGGAGTTTCCCTAATTTTATGTCCCCGTCGGCGTAAGTCTTCAGCGGTTAACGCATCTAAACCCCATGCTTCCACTCGCAATTCATCTGGTAGCCATTGGTGATGTATGCGGGGGACAAAAATCGCTGTACCAACATCCATTTTGGATTCTAAAACATTCAAAATTATTTGCAATACTTGGGTAATAATGGTACTACCACCTGACGCACCAACAACCATTCGCAAGCGATTATTTTCAGTGATAATGGTGGGTGTCATACTAGAAAGAGGCGTTTTTTTGGGTGCTATACTATTAGCTTCCTTACCCACTAAACCAAAGGCGTTTGGTACTCCTGGTGCAACTGCAAAATCATCCATTTCATTATTTAAAACTATTCCTGTTCCGGGTGTGACAATTCCTGCACCAAAACCTAAGTTAATTGTGAAAGTTAAACTGACGGCGTTTCTATCTGCATCTACTACATTCAAATGACTGGTTTCTGTTGATTCATGATTTTTTAATGTTTTGATTTCTGGTTTTATTGCTGTTGATGGTGTTGCCATTTTCATGTTAATTTCTTGGCGACGTTTTTGGGCATAAGCTGGGCTAATAAGTTGAGAAATTGGAACTTTAACAAAATCAGGATCACCTAAATATTCGGCGCGATCGCTATAGGCAATTTTCATGATTTCTATGATTAAATGTATAGCATCGGGGTGATGCCATCCCCAAAATTTTAAGTCTGTGTCACCGATCATATTTAACATTTGTAATAAGTGAACTCCTCCAGATGATGGTGGGGGCATAGAACAGATTTTACTTTTACGAAAGTTACCACATACAGGATTGCGCCAGATTGCTTGATATTGTTTTAGATCTTCAATAGTAATTAAACCGCCATTTTTTTTCATATCTGAGGCTATTGTTTCAGCAATTTTTCCCTTGTAGAAACTTTGAGGATTTTCAGAAATTGCTTCTAAAGTTTTAGCTAAATCAGTTTGAATTAATTTTTCTCCTGGTTGATAATATTCACCATTACGAGTAAATATTTTTTTAGCTGCGGGGTTTTTAAGTATTGCTTGTTTACGGATTTCGTAAGCTGGTGAAGAACGCCAAGCAACCCTATCACTAATTATAAAACCATTTTTAGCCAGTGCAATTCCAGGTTTGATAACCTCTCGCCAAGGTAACTTACCATAACGACGATGAACCTCGTACATACCCGCTACAGTCCCCGGTGTTGCTACTGCTAAATAACCAGTAATACTCGCATCAGGTCGCACTTTTCCCTTAGCATCTAAATACATATTTTTAGTAGCTTTAATGGGTGCGCGTTCTCGAAAATCTAAAGCTTTAATTTCCCCGGTTTTTTGAGAATGAAAAAGCAAGAAACCACCGCCACCAATACCAGCAGAAAAAGGTTCAACTACTGAAATAGCAAAGGTTGTAGCTACTGCTGCATCTACCGCATTGCCGCCTTTTTTTAACATTAAAAGTCCAGCTTCACTGGCCAGAGGACTTGCAGAAACTACCATTCCCCTTTTACTACGGAGGGGCGGGGTGATGGTAGCTGATACGGATTGACTGGTGAGAATAGCAGCAAGAGAGATAAAGG